>UMAM01063037.1_pt1 | contig 13024 bp, 29 predicted proteins | sample 1963711 | NCBI WGS metagenome assembly UMAM01 (sample SAMEA4835916, study PRJEB28245) | human gut metagenome | biome: gut microbiome; material: fecal sample | place: Denmark | collected 2008
CTCTGCGGGCCCCCGCCCCCGGCACGGTTCGCGCTGTAAGTCAGCACACAAGCGGCCACAAAACCGCGTCCACAATGCACACGTAGCCGATTTGGTCGTTTTTGTTTACACGGCCCGCAACCGCATTTTGGGGCCGTTACAATTTACATAACGTTAGTTAGGTTGAATTTATGGCGTATTCTGCAAACCCTTGAAAACAAATGCAAAACGGTGAAAACGGCCATTTTGACCCCCTCTAAACCCTTGATAATCAATGAGTTACGCATAACTCATTGATTCTCAGAGGTTTGTCTAAATTTGCTATATTTTATACACTTTTTACTATAAATTATTGCTTTCGATTTATTACATTTTGGTATATAAAAAGTTACAAAACGTAACTTATCCGCCGTAAATAGGAAACATCACCCGCCGCAAACCTCCTAAAATCACCAACAAACACCGCATTTCCATTTTTGGGCGTTTTGGGGTGTTTGGGAAATTCTTGTTAATGGCCCCGGAATTTTGACCGCTTTTGTTTAATAAATATTTTCCACCTGCGTTGCTCTTGCTCTTCCACTTTCCCACCCTTGCCGCTCCTGCCATCTTTGCCCAGTTTCCGGCGATTTGGCGGCATTTCCCCCCGCGTCCGGTACTTGCCCCCGTTCAAAAGTTCAACGCGGTAAAATCGGCATCTTTTTGCCGCATCCGGGACCGTTGTTGTGACTTGCTGTAATTCACGCATTTCGCCGATCTACTCCGGGGTGGTATAGTTGCCCGTCTTTGGGAGATCGTCGAAATTTGGGGCGTTTCCGTGCGAAATAGGGCGGGTTTAATATTTGAACATGCCCTAAAATCAGCATACTGCCGGGTATTGTTCATTTTGTCGCCAAAATCCGGGCCGCGATCAGATTTTTTGCCTAATGTTGTTCAAATTGGATTATTTTTACTAAGTGCTATTGCATATTTGAAAATCGCGTTTTATCTTTGCGCCAGCAACCCACCCAAAGGCGTTGCACGTTCTTTCAAAGACTTTCCGCCCGCCTCGCTTCGGTCTCGCCTTAGTTCTTAGGCACGCCGGGCACGCATCCGCAACACACGAGGAATTGAAAACGGCATTTTGCTAAACCGTGATACTAACACTATCGAAGCCCTTGCCGCCCTACACATTTCCGGCCCGCACATGATGCACACGGAAAGCCGACAAGCCCGCCACGGGGCCGAAACCGTGGCCGTTGGAAACCATGCCGCACCCGTCACGATACGACGAAAAAGGCATGGCAGGGATAGGGACCTGAATAACCTGAGCGTTGCCCGCGTGTGATTGTACGAAAGGGCCGCGGAACTGAAATACAGACTACCGCGAAAGATACCCGCATAGGCATTACACCAGTCACGGGGGCAAGAAAGGACGCAAGCAACCCGCGTCCGGAGAGCGAAAGAGGTTGTAATATTTGGTCCGGATTAATTCAGAATTGAGGCGGCAACGCTTGCGGTTCGCTTACCGCGCCGGACCTCTAATCCATTAAATCACACTATTATGAAAGCATTTGATTTTCTTTCGGCTGTTTGCAAATTAGGCATTTATGACAGCGTGTATTCCCTTTTTAGCAAGGATGCGACAGTAGACCCGGCAACGTTCGGGGGTTCGCTTCTCTTCGGCACGATCCCGAACGGCTCCGACATGGCGGCTGTTTGGGGCGATTCCGAGGACGGGCGCGACCTTATAGCCAAAATCAAGGACGCCCCGGTAGCGTGTGTCCAGACTGAAAACCAATTTATTTTTATTTATGAAATGGAATAGCCGCCGGGCCGCGGAGGTCTTTTTTTGGGCTTGCTTTATAGGGGCTCTTATTATGTCATTAATCGTAACCAGTGAATTATGAAAAACTTCAAATTTGACCTTAACGCAAAGGTCGCAATTTATGTTCCCAGCACCACGGACGTCAATGTTTCGACCGATAACAAAGAGTTCGTAAACAAAGTGATGACTAAATTTTCTGAGTGGTTCGGGGGCTGTACCTCAACTCCGGCCGTCGGGGGTTGGGTGTCGAATTCGGGTGCGCTTGTGGTCGAAAATGTGACTATCGTGTACGCTTTTTGCACCCCGGAATCCTTCGGGGAGCACTTCGAGGAGGTGTACACGCTGGCAACCGAAATCCGCGACGAGATGAAGCAAGAAGCGTACGCAAAGCCAAGAATATTTCGCGGACTTCGCGGAGAATAACGAATTTGAATTTTACGAAAATGGTATTTGTATACGACATCGGCAAAAGCCGCTGGCAGGCGGACTTCGGCCGCGAAGCGCTGGAGTTCGGGCGCGATCACTTCACCATCGACACCGGGAACTATGTCATCACGGTGGACCCGAAGAGATATCGGATTTTCGACCGGGCGGCGGGGAAACCGCTCGTGAACGGAGTAGTCCGGATCGACGAACAAGACATGAAGGATATTTTGGCCGCCGCGCCTAAGAGCCAGCGCGGATGGATTCGAACCCGGCTCGGATATATGGTAGTAGTATGAAGGCATACACAAGCATCCGCGAGGCCGTAAGCGATTTGAAGGCCCGCACCGGGCACGGCTACGTCTCCTATTTTGTGAACGGTACGCAAGTAGGAGCTGCCGACTACCGAATGGCAGAAGGCGAGGAAACGATTTACCGGAGCGGTTTCGAAATAAGAGCAGAAAAACATGACACGAGAAGAATATCGCCGGACCGTTAAAGCGGTGGCATGTACACGACGCGCGACGTTTACGGGAACCCGCGCTTTATTATCCACTTCCTCGATCTGGTCCACGAGGATCACCCCGGCGACCATTGTGATAAAATGGACTCGGCCCGGCGCATGGCGAACAAGCACGGAGGGAGACGGTACCGCGGCCGAGTATTCGGCGGGGGCTTCGTCTTCCAAGCATACGGACTCGACCTCCTAATCGATGAACTTTACAACGACATCTATGAAAAGGATCGCTAAATACGAGACCAACGACGGCCACCTCTTCGATACTCGGGAGGAGGCCGCATTTCTCACGCGCTTCTTAACAAGAGGTGGAGCGAGATCGGGGATTGGGTCCTCGACAACCTCAAGACATTCAAAGAATTAATAGACCTTAACAACGAACTGAACGATGAAACAGACGACTGAGAAGATCATTGCCGCCGCCGAGGAGCGGGGCTGGATTAACGAAAACGAAATTTTGCTCCTGAAACGGAGGCGCAACCGGGGTGAGCGAATCCAGATCGAGAACCCGATCCCGGTCAGCTATGACCAAGCGCAAAAGGGGTTCGCGTGGTTGTGGGACAAGTACCGGACACCGAGGGGTGCCGAGCGCAAAAATAACCCCTTCACGAATCCGGAGGAGAAGGCGTTGGAGTGGGCAAAGATGCACGGGGCCAGGTTCACCTTCAACGGCTTCTACGGAACCGGAAACAACTGGCATGAACCTATTTACGAACTTATCACGCCGATCTGCGACATACAATATATTGTCACCCTCGGCCAATTCCAAAGAGCATGAACACAAAATCCTTTTCCGAGGTTGCGAATAAAGTAATGGCCCGGATAGAAAGAGTAGCGAGGTACGAGGGGGTAGTCACTGAAACATTGAGCCGCGTTTTGGGCGACGAAGACATCCCGACCCCCTGCATCGAGGTAGACACGGACGAAAATGTGAACCTTGTGTACGAACTCAAAGAGGCACCGAAAACCAGTCAGATAACGATACTTGCGGCCGTGTCCCCCAGCATGACGAACAAGGGCGGCAACAAACTCAAAATATATTACGATGATATTTTCTAAAAACGAGCAGGAGTTCATAGTCGAACAAATGCGGCGCGTCGGTATCGAAGTGTACGCGGCAACGGAACATTTCGTGACCTGCAAGGGGAATTCGTGGGCTCCATATGCTGTCGCGGTGGCGAAACGAGCGAATGCAAAGGTCGAAGTTTTCAAAGAGCCTACCGGAGGGTTCTGCTACAAGTTCCAGCCCGATCTCGGGTCGTGGACGTGTGTAGACTCCCACCGTATCACCTTCATGCGGCACAACAAGATCGAGAAGCGTTTCGAGCGTCTCCGGGTCAAGGATGTAGACGACAAATACACCCGGTATATCAATCGGGAGCAGACCAAACAAGGTGAGTATATTCCACTGAGACTTAAAATATACCGCTCCGAATCGTGGGAGCACTCCGAGATCGAAGAGGCGGCCGTCGAAGCGTTTTTAAAGGATAACGGGGATTCCTACATCATGGAGGAAATGATCCTCGCGGCAGACTTTCTTATGCCATGAAAAGGTTCATTATATTGCCGGACGAGTGCACCGACATTCGAGCAAGTAACTACAACTGGCGTTTCAAGTTCCTGCACTTCTACCGCGACGGCGACCGATTCGGTTACGTCGAGGTAGGGGACGAGCGACACATCGAGGAGTACATCCCGGCATTTCGAAACACGCAAGACTTACAGATGAAGTGCTTCAAGTGTTTCGGGAACCGGGTGAGCCTCAACAAGACGAAGGAAATTTACAAGGGCATCGACAAGGTGGCGGAGACCGTGCAGGACTTCGCCGACCGGAAATGGCCCGAATACCGCGCCGCTGTACGGGCGGCGGAGGAGAAAGAAGCAAACGAAATTTTAAATCAGATACTATGCAACATGTAGAGATCGGGCAGAAAGTTGTCCGGAGCAAAGGGGATTATGTTGTCGGCCGGATCGGTGAGGTCGTGGAGATCGACAACGAGAAGAAGCGGGCACGGGTCTACTGGCTCGGCAAAAACCTGCGGACTTGGGTGAAGTTCGACGTCATCGAAGACGCCAACATCCCCTACATCATCACGCACACCGGGCGGTTCCCGAAATACGAACGGCGATGAAACGAATCATCGAGCGGCGGACGAACGTGAACTTCTGCAAGCGTGTAGAAGTCTGGCAAGGGTACAGAATCATCGACCGCTACCTCACGATTTCGGGCTGGAAACTGGAAGGCTTCACGGCGGTGAACCCGAGGACGGACACTCCTATCTTCGGCAAGACGTGGGGTAACAATTACGAGGGTTTTCTTTCGAACCTTGCCATCCAAAGTCCGGACAAGTTCCCGCCCGAGATCGCGTGGCGACGGTATCTGGACTACTTCTGCCGCCAACGAATACTTCCCGGTCCCGTGATAGCAAAAGACTACGAGGAGGCCATGCAATATGGCGAAGTGTCGCATCATTACGAACTGAGCATTGAAGGCCACACCGCGACCGTGACCTTCGACAAGTACTACACATTTAAACTGACAAAACTATGACACTGAATCAAGCGATCAAGACGCTGAACATCGAGGGCCGCCGACTGACGGTCCCCAGCGTCCGCAAACTTACCGGAATCAAGAGCGACACGGTGATCCGGGCCGCGATAGACAAATTTAAGGCCGATTTGAGCCGCAAAGAGAAAGAAAAGGAGGAGAAGTCCCAGATGAACGTGAAGTGCGCTGAAATCGTCGTAAGATGGCGAAAAACCGCACATGGGGATCGACCTGCACCGCCGAGGCAAAGGTAAAGACCGAGAACGAAGAGTGGCATCACTACACCTCTCCGGTCGTGATCGGTTGCGGGTACGACAAGCATTCGCAGGCCCTCTCCTACGTCTTCAACGCCTTTTTCAAGGGCATGATCTGGCGACTGACTCCGGCAAAAGTTCGGCGTCGGGCGGAGAAAATGGGGCCGTACTACACCTCGCGTGGTAAAGGCAGGTGGGTAGGAGTCCCGTATGCCATTTGCATCAGCGACTATGGCCGCTACTGGCAGGGAGCCATCGGGACGGGTCCCTATATGGAGGCCGTGGAATTTTTGGGTGGCAAGATGCGGCATACATACTGCTCGGACGACCTCGACATCTGGACAATAAAATTCTAAATATATGCTGACAATCTTAATCTATGCCGTCGCGTTCCTGACCTTCGGGTCGGAACTCTTCGGCAACTACGACGGGAAAAAATGAAAATCGGAGATGTTTATATTCACACGATAACCAACACCCGGCTCCGGGTCGAGGAGATCGTAGAGAAACGGAAAGGGTATTTTACAGCGTACCTGAGACCCGAAGACCCGACGTGCAGGAGCATGTATGGGTATCTGTCGGATCATGGACGCTACCCCTTTCCGGTGAAATTTATCGAGGAGCAACTCGAAAAGGAGGGAGGATCGTTTAAACGAGGACAACTATGAAAGTAGGAGATACTTATATGTACTTGCCCGAGGAGGTCATCCTGCGGGTGAACAAAATCGAGGGAGACACGGTTTTTATGGGCCCGAAATACCGCTGTCTTCGGTTCTTATGGAGCGGCAAGAAGGGCTACCCGTTCAGAATCGACTATGTAGAAAACGAACAAGGACCATTTAAAAAGGTGAGACAATGAAATTCAACGGAGAAATCATGCACTTCCATCCCGGCAGGCCCGACCGCTTGCTGGGGCTCAGCCGGTCCGGAGAACTTTGGGCCGTGGTTGGAAATATCGAGTTTAGCAACACCCGACCGATAGACGGCTGGGTTCGGCTGTACGGCGACGATAGCGCCACAATCACCACCATCGAAAATAACGCGATCGGAACGATCAAGGTGCGAAAAGGGTTTTCGGTGCAGAAATCCATCATCGAGACTGTTGTCGAAGAGAGAATATTCGTCGCCTACTACAACGACCCGAAGGAACGGGCCAATGTGAGGTACGAGTTCAAGCTATCGAATCCGTGAGAAGACCCGATGGTGCGCAAGTACATCGAGACCCACATCGACGAACTGATCTACATGTTGCCCGGAGGCGGCATTACCTTCATGTATAACCCCGATGATAACCGGACGGTCGGTTACATCACAAGAATCGAGTAAATTATGGCAACGTTTTTAAACTACATCAACAACGAACTGCTGAGCCGCCGCTTCGTGGCGAAGTGGTGGGACGCAGACTTAATGTCCTTCTCGGAGCACGAATTCGCTTTGGGCGACGAAGTGAGCGACAACAACGATTATGAGTTCAAATATGCGCTGGCCGACGAGATCGACGAGATCATCAAATTGGAGATCAACGATGCGCACTTCATGTCTTTCAACCGGGACGATGACCGACACAAGGGCGTCGTCGTAAGGGTGTCGTAAAGGAAAAGGTATTATAATAAGGGAGTTTTAACTTGCAAATTAAAAATTAAACATTTATCTTTGCGTCATGGAAGGAGGATTAACATTCACGATAGGTAAGGGCTTCGGCCAGATGCTCCAGCGGATTGCGTGGGAGAAGTTGACGGAAAAATACAATCCGCGAGAGGCTGTCGAAATCATCACCAAGTCTCTACCGGGGTGCACCGAAGGTATGGCCGTCGATATTTTGGACGGCAAGATCACTCTCAGCGAGGACGAGGCGACGCAGGAGGTAACGGGCACGCCCGGAGCCGGAGGAAAGTTCAATGACTGGATTAGGGCCCAGCGCGTCCTGTTGGAAGAAGAGGCGAAGGAGTGGGTAGAGGTTCTCGAACGGCTCCGGCAGACCATCGCGGACGCTGGCGGCAAGTTCGAGTTCACGGTGCGATACCCGGAACTTGTCAGCTACATTTCCGGATGCGAGGACGCGGGACTTCTCGACAATCCGCATTCCGGCACGGTCGAACAGATCAAGGGAGTGGTGGAAGGAGCGAACGGCTTCTTTGTAAGGGTTGGCGAAGTGTACGAGGTTATCGTATGGATGTGCGATGCGCTGAACACGTCCCGAGTGTTCTTTTCCGATTCCGTTCTTCGTGTACGAGCGATCCTCGATTCCCTCGCGTGCTCCGATCCCGAAGTAGAGGCTTCCATCCGGAAGCAGGACTTCCAGAAGCAACGACTGTCGGAGTGGATGGAGAACGAGAAGAAAATAGAAGAGTATCATCAAACCGAGTTGAAGCCCGTAGAGATCACAGAGGGGTACGACGCCGGGTGGCTGTCGCCCGATGGTGAGTTCTACGGCCTCAACGGGAGCGTCGGGAACATGCTCCACCTCAACATCGCCGAACGGTTGCTCGCGTCCAAAAAGATTCCAGTCAAAGAGATGCGGAATCCGGATCGCTGGCTGGAAGAGAACGGCTGGGTGAAGGTACACCACGACTGGATTCTATTCTCAGGATCGTTCTACGGAAAAACTCTCACCGACGTCCAGATCGAAAAGCTATATCGCTATGGACAAGTATGTCATCGGGGCGTATTACGTCTCGGAACAGCACAAACACAAATAACCGCGGTACGGCTCCGCGCAACTGAGCCGATAATGCTTAATAAATTACTGAATTAAAACTATGAAATTCGAGAGAAGACTTCACAATGGTAAATGGGCCGCCTACGTCCGGGTGCTGGGTATCTGGTGGTTCATCAGAGATTTCGACAACGCGAAAAAAGCTGGCTATTTCGTCGGCATCGCAATGGGCCAGAACATTCTTCGGCCACGCAAAGAGAAAAAAGTACCACCCCCCCCCGCCGCACCCTCGGTTATGGGCTCGCACGAGTTTGAGGGAGACTCCGGCGACGGGCCGTACCGCGTGGGCTCCGACATCCTCGTCACGGCGATTCAGAACCCCTATGACGATACAAAGAAGTGGCCGATGGCTAAACTACCGAACGGTACCATCGCCCGCATCACCTGCCTGCCGGATGGCCTCGCCTACATCCCCTACGGCTCCAAATGCCGAGCCCGTATCACGGGTATCACGAACCAGTCCACCGCGGTGGCTATACTTCAAATATTCGAATAACATGAAAAAGAATTTCGACTGGCTTGCTCCGGCTCGCTGGGATCACAAGAACATGAATTTCGTTGAGGCCATGCTCGGCGACTACTTCGACGAGGATAAGTGGGCGGAGATGTGGAACGAAATAGAGGAGGCGAAAAAAGCCTTCGAGAAGAAAAACAACCGCATCGCGCTTATGACCGAAGCCTCCGAGATCATTCTGGGCGTTTTGGAGAAGAACATCAGAGTGAAGCCGAACCGCCGAGATCAACTACTCATTATCATCGGAATCGAACTCGGAATGCAACACCAAAAGATCAACGGCATGAAGATCGCGGCGATGCAAGCCGTAACCAGAGAGAAGGAAGGATCACGTCTGTAATTTCTGCTCCGGCGAGATCAAAAAGGGGGAGAAATACAATATCCAAACCATCAAGGACAACGGTGAGATATACACATGGAAGGCACACCTCACATGCCTGATGGTAGTCAGGGATGCTGATTACGACGATGGCCTCACGCAAGAGGATTTCCGGCGCATTGTGATGGAAGATTACGCCCAGCAAGGGAAATGCCTCGGTTGTCCCCACAAAGATGACAAATGCGCCGAAATGCAGTCATTCGAGGAGTGCCTTCCCTATGTTGTAAACTATATTTATAGCACATGAAAAAGTATTGCATCTACACTCGCGTGAGCACCGAAGAGCAGGGGCGATCCGGCCTCGGTTTGGAAGCCCAACTCGATCAGTGCCGCGAATATATTGCCCGCACACACGGGCAGAATATCGGCGAGTTCCGTGACATTCGCAGTGGAAAGGATCGGAACCGACCGGGCCTTCGTCGCGCGATGGAATTGGCCGCGCGTGAAGGTGCAACGTTGATCGTCGCCAAACTGGATCGACTCTCCCGTGATGCGGAGTACGCGCTGTATTTGCGCAACACGGGGGTCGATCTGCTGGCGATAGACTACCCCGAGGCGACAACGATCACCTTTTGCCTCGCTATCGGCTTGGCTCAGACAGAGCGCGAACTTATCTCGGGCCGAACGAAATCAGCACTCGGCGTCCGGAAGAAGCAACTCAAGGAGCAGGGCTTCTTTATTTCCAAGGCCGGGCGCCGGGTAACGAGGCTCGGGAATCCACGACCCCAGCGCGGGCCGATGTCTCCCGACCAACTGGCTCGCCGGATGGAGCGGATCGCCGAGAACCGGGTTGTGGACCCGCGCATGGTCGAAGCAAAGAAGTACGCCCTCGCATTACAGCGCAAGGGCTGGTCGCTGGCCGAGATCGCCGACCACTTCAACGAGGTGGAAATCGAACGGCCGCGCGGCGGAAAGTGGCATAAAATTGCAGTCAAACGAGTATTAGAATACAACGATGCAGAGTAAATTCAAGATCGGCCAGACGGTGTTCTGGACCAAGAACAAGCACTGGTATGTAGTCGAGGCGAACATCAGTCCGGTATTCGTGGCGTTGGAAGGCTACCCGAACCCGGTCCCGGTCGCCCAGATCAAGACCGAAGAGGAACTAAACGAGACCAAGGAGTGGGCGAACGACGGGTACGACTTCCGAATCGGAACCGCCATCCTGCTGGCTGGTGTTATCGCTCATTACGGACTCAAGATAGCGAAAGAAAACCTCGGCGGTGTCGTAGGTATCGCTAAAAGCATAGGAGAATTATGAAAAATCGAATCGAAGTAAGAAATCATTAAAAAAGCAAAGGTCATGGACGTGTACTACAAAGTGAAACCCGGCTCTCCGACGTGGAAGCGGGTACTTGAGTTCGAAGAAAAGCGGGATCGCGTCTTCGAAATCCAGAAAAAAGTGCTGACTAAGCTCGGCATCGCCACCTACAAACATTTTGGCGGGGTATTTTACAGCATGAATGTCCTCCCGGTAACGTTTACTTCGGAGGAAGCGAAGGTCGGATGGAAAAAGGTCCGGGGCGAGAACCACTACCAACTCAACACCAAGAGCCCTGAGTATAAACGCATCAAGACCGAACTCGAAACGATTCCGACGGTGTACAAACACGAGCTATCCTCGGCTGTGGGTGTCGAAACGAAGATATTCACCCCCGGTTTTGCTCACGATAACAAGGCCAAGGAGATGGTCGTGTGCGTTGACTTCGGCTGGATCGGCGACCTGACCGACTTCGAAGAGATTCTTGCGTCTGAGTTCAAAAGAGTCAGCGACAATGTGCAGTAAGAAATTCGGCATACGGCCGGAGGAGGTAGTGCCCGGCGCGGACGTTTACTACTACCACTACATCTCCGACAGTGATCACAGCGAGCCAGTCAAGACCAAGTTCTGCGGCATGCCGTGGCAACTTAGCTCCGGCGACTGGGTTGTTCGCGTGGAAAACGTCGTCGGTGGAGTTTCTCTCGATCACTTATCATTCAATCGCTATGTATAATCTCGAATACGACCGGGTGAACGACTTGTTCGCCGAATGTGCCTACCCTATCGGCGAGAAGCCGAAGGGTCCGGACATCATCGTGGATTCCATCAGCGGGGTCCAGTTCATCTACCGCAAGAAGTTCCAGAAACATCTTCCCGAGATCGGGAAGATGATCGACGACCTCCCCGACGAGTTCTTCGATCTATCCGGGCCGTTCTCGCTCCTCGCAACGCGCCGCGACGGTACGATGTGGACCGGAGAGCCGATGGTCATGGAGAAGTTCCTGATCTTGGCTATGGCCGCTGGTCTGGCGAAGTTCACACTTCCGCGCTCGGCATGGAAATTCCTACCGAATCAACTCCCCTATATCCACTTCGACCGCTATGAGGCTGGAGGAAAATGAGAAGGTGATCTGCCTTGACCGGGCCGTCCAGATCGAATGCGACCTCCGGATGTCGGATGTACGCGATAAGCGCCGAACGACCGAGCGGTTCTTCGCGCGATACGCTATCATCCAGATACTCCAAGAGATCGTTCCGGGCATCAAGGACGAGCAGATAGGGGCGTACATCAACCGAACGAGGTGCGCGGTCATCAACGCAAGGAAGACCCGTAGCGCGATGATCGAGACCGATCCGGCGTACCGGGAACTGGAGGATCGGATAAGACATCGTTTAAACGAACTTATTGGGGGCATGATGATCCAGAAGGTTCGCATGTACGGAATTATGCGCCCGGACGGCCATATAGACCCAAGTACTCTCAAATATGAAGATTATGTGGGCTCTACGCCCGTACAAGTCATTATCAAGCATGCAATTAGATGAACTATGGCTATCCATTATAATCGTAATGGGAGCCCTGATATACTACTGCATGGGTAAAATAGAGGCCCTTGAAGAAAAACTCTATCAACTTAAAAATCAAAACGAAAATGCAGAAAAGCGAATTGATGGCGAAGATCGCCGAAGAGACGGGCATCACCAAGACCGTTGTGAACAAGGTGTGTGAGACGTTCATGGACAAGATCGTCGAGACCCTCAAGAACGGGGAGAAAGTCTCCCTCAATGGCTTCGGAACGTTCAGCGTGAAGGCATGCCCCGCTCGTATGGGCTACGACATGAGCCGCGGTAAGTCGGTGCCTATTCCGGCCCAGAACCGCATCTCGTTCAAGTTCTCGCCTGCGGTGAAGGACGCCGTGAAGTAGAACAAGTGGAGGGGCCTTCGGGTCCCTCCTTCATTTAAAACCAAATAGCAATGAAAAGCAATGATTATTTACGGGCGTTCAAGAATCGAGACCTCAACAGAGAGATAGACTTCGCTCAGGCCAAGTGGAAGGAGCACGACCACCACACCTTCGGAGACTTTGCCAAGTGGTTCGAAAATCAGTCGCCGCCGGGATGCAGGCTCACGATTGAGTGTATGTGCGATCCGGAACTGGTTAAGCGTCTCGAAAACATTCCGCTGATATTGATTGATCCCATCTGGCTGGCCGCTACGGGAAAGGCCGGGGTTGATATTGTCTCTATGTTCGAATATCATCGGTTCCTCTTCTACAATGATTTGTATGCCGAAATCGGAGTATTCGGACCTCCGTCTCTCCCGTCATATGAGAGGGCAAAATTCTTGGTCGAAGCGTATGAGAGGTCGTACCTGAACGGAAGCCCTATATCGTTGGCCGCAATGTGCGATTGGCTGGATCGAAGCGCTGACCCGGAAGCAAGGGAGTTGCGCTACTTAATCATACGGGATCGTGTTTGGTACAACGACTACAAAGATGTAGACGTGGACATGATCTCGTCTCGCCGGGTCGCCACCTTGAACGGTATCGGGCCGCGTCGTACCGCCAGATTTGAGCACTTCAAAGATGCCTTTTTGGAGCAGATAAGCTAACGACGGGTAGCTCGGGTG
>UMAM01007036.1_pt1 | contig 12907 bp, 10 predicted proteins | sample 1963711 | NCBI WGS metagenome assembly UMAM01 (sample SAMEA4835916, study PRJEB28245) | human gut metagenome | biome: gut microbiome; material: fecal sample | place: Denmark | collected 2008
GTCTTTTTGCGGGAGGTCTTCAAAGTAGAATTTTCGGTTGTCGAGCGGCGTTATCGCCGAAGACGGAGTGACGCGGACTACCCCGTGCGACCAGAACAAATTCCCGTCCGGATCTATAAGCCACCATTTGCCGTCGATTTTCTCGGTGCGGAAGTGGCCGGTTGCCTCGTGTTTTCCGCCGCGGGTCCAGCCTCCAAAGCGGTCGCGCTCTGCGGGGCCGGGCTTTTCGGCGAGTTCTTTTTGCTCTTTTTTCGCGGCTTCTTTCAATTCGGCGTCGGAATGCACTTTGCCGGGCCATTCCCTGAATTTAAATTGCCCATATTTGTCCACGAACGGGAAAAACTCCTTCTCGCTCATATTAAACCATGAGGGCTTGTCTGCGGGATCGTGTTCCGTAGCTGTTATATTGTAGAGCTTGAAACTCCATGAGCCGCTTCCCCAATGGCGTATGAGTTTTATTTTTGTTATCTTAGAGTAGTCTTTGGGGAGTACAGACCTGTCGCCTCCTTCAAACGGGCTTGCCCTCATTGATTTTATTTTTGCGGCTACTTCCGGATATTTTGGCGGGCGCGGATGCTTGTAGACGACTGTCTTTCTCTCCTTGGGCGCAAGTAAAAAACAACCTTTTTGCAACAAGTCAGTCATCTTGGCCTGGTCGTCAAATAGTTGCAGTTTAAGAGTCAGCCAATCGGTCGCGGACGGATTCTCAACGTCTATTTTAAAGTCCAGATTTTTAGATAGATCCCAATTCCCTTTAAACTCTATGCCGCTTCCCCCCGCTATGACGGCATTGCCTTCCTTTTTTACTTTCGTGGAAGGGGTTCCTATATTTTTCCCAGCGTCGAAAATTACGACGTCTGAGGCATGCGCAATTTCTGCAAGCAACATTGCGCATAAGGTGATTGCTGTAAATTTTAATTTCATATGTATTTTTTATTATTCGATGGAATCATGCGTACAATTAGACACTAAGTTTTAAGCAAGCATGTATCAAGCAAAAATGTATTGCGCGTATTTGCGCGCTTATTTGCGGTCTTCAGACAATATTTCAATCCAATATCCGTCGGGGTCTTCTATAAAATATAAGTCCATATCAAAATTTTCAAAACATACGCAGCCCATTTGCTTGTGGAATTTTCTCCATTCGCCGTAGTCTCCGCAGACCGTCAGGCATAGATGGCTCTCGTTGTCGCCGAGGTCGTATTTGCCTACCTTGTCCCTCAGCCATGTAAGTTCCAGCCTGAAAGACGTGCTTCCGTCTCCAAGATACAGTATTTTATACGAACCGTCGGGGGCGTCTAAATTGCCCACGCGTTTTAGACCCAGAGCCCGCTCGTAAAACTCGGCGCTTGTTTCGATGTCGGATACATTTATGTTGAAGTGATTAAAGAATACTTTTTGCATATCTTAAAATTTACCCGATTTTACGGTTCACACAATAATAAATTACCCGATTCAAATCGGTAATATTTCAATTTTGCTTTACATCTTATAGAGTCAAAGATTAATGATGACGTATGAAACGTTTATTTGTTATGTTTTGGGGAGTTGCGATGTCCGTATCTTCGGTGTTCGCGGCAGAATCTTTTGTTTTGGAAAACGAATTTGTCAGGTTTGAAATAGATTCGGGCGGGAAGCTCGTTTCGCTGAAAAACAAATCGTCCGGCGCGGAATATGCAGGCGGCGGGGATTTGTGGCGCATTATTTATTCAAAGGCTGACTCGCTCGAAAACGAATGGCTCCCGTCAGATGCGGACGTCAAAGTATCAAAACCTTCCTCCGACAAAATATCGCTTTCTTACGGCGGAATTTTCCCGGTAGATATTGATTGTTCGCTCGACGGAAAGCAGGTCTTGCTCAAACCGTCCATAAAAAACTCGTCTAAGGATTTAGTTTTGAGGGAATTTCAGTTCCCGCTGATAAAGAACTTTCCGTCGCCGGAAAAATACAAGGCGATATGGTCTTATTCCGGCGGAGGGTACGCCTCAAACGCCGGCAAGACGCTGAAAAAATGGGTGGACGACGCCAAGACAGGCTATATGGCTGAGGATTACAATGCCGTGGAGCGCAGCAAGGTTTATCCGGGAGAGCTCGCCCTCAATTGCATTTTTGCGGAAAATATTGGCAACAAGGAGGCGCTGTACATGGCAAGCTACGACGAATCCTTTCAAAAAACCCTGCACCTATTTAGGGGAAGGGCGGTAGAAGGCAAAAAAAGCCGCGAAATAGACTTTGGTTTTGTAAAATATCCATATCTAAAACCGGGGGAAACTGCAGAGTATCCCGCATACGCCCTCGCGCCCGTGGAGAGCTGGCGGGACGGCGCAAAACTATACCGCAAATGGGCGGACTCTTGGTATAAACCGGGTAAACCCGCATATTCGATACTCGAATCGAACGGCTGGCAGCGGTTAATCGCCCGCCACCAGTACGGCAAACAATTCTTTAAATATTCTGATTTCCCCAAAATACTAAAAGACGGCTTGGCTGCCGACATAGATACCCTATTCCTCTTCGGCTGGTTCCGCGAAGGGCACGACGCAGGCTATCCGCACTACTCGCCCGAGACGGAGCAGGGCGGCGACGAGGCTCTTAAAAAAGCAATTGCCGAATTTCAAAAGGGTGGCGGAAAAGTCATAATATACTACAACGGACAGCTGATTGACGCGTCTACTGACTTTTATAAAAAAGCGGGGCATAAAATCAGCGTAAAAGTTCCAGGCGGCAGCGAACATATAGAGCGCTATATGTTTGGCGGCGCAGGAACTGCGCTGCGGACATTTGGAAACAAGACTTTTGTGACGGCATGCCCGTCTTCAGAACTCTGGCTTGAAACGCTAAAAAAACTTGCAGACCGCGCTCTCGATATGGGGGCGGACGGCGTATTTTTCGACCAGCTCGGATACATGAGCCAAGTTTGCTGGGACGAATCGCACGGCCATAAAGTCCCGTATATGGAGGTAATGGGGGCAAAGAGAAAAATGCTCGAAAAATTGCGCGACCACATAAAGGCGAAAAATCCGAAAGCGACTTTCGGCATAGAATGGTTGAGCGACTGCACGAGCGAATTTGCCGACTATGTGCACAATGTCGGGGTTTATACCACAATTACCCATAGGGATAAATACGGGATTCCGCGCACCGATTACGTGCCGCTATACCAATACATATTCCCAGAGACAATAACCACAGACAGGCAAATACGCGACGATACCGACGTAAAGCGCCGAGTAAATCTTGCCGTTTTGCGCGGGTGGAGAAGCGACGTTGAAATATACCGCTGCCGCGCCACAATAGGCGAAACTCCCAATTATAGCGCGTATTTGAACGAAGTCGGCAAGCTTCGGGACAAGTACCGTTGGATTATATTGAACGGAGTTTTCCGCGATAATGACATCGTTGAATGCTCCAATCCGCGTGTGGAGTATTCCGTGTTTACCAAGGGAGATTCCCTCGCGGTTGTGACGACCCAATCTTTTGCGGATTCCATTGAGGTTGGGTTTAAAGCCGCCGGATACAAGTTTGCGGAAAGCGATGGTGTCGGCAAATACGAGTCAGCCGGCGAAGGAGATTCCGCGAAGGTGACGCTTGGCAAGGACGCGCTTGTTGTGCTAATCTTTAAAAAATAAAGTCTTCCTTCTTCGGGGGGCGTTCATAACTCGAATGGCTGCGGAGTGGCGCTGTAAAAATGCGCATTCGCATGCCTGTGGCGATATGAATGTAAACGCGCATTTGCATGCCATAAGTTCGACAGTGCAAAGGCGCGATTTGCTTTCATGGGGAGTGGCGCTGTAAAAATGCGCATTCGCATGCCTGTGGCGAAACAGTGTAAAGGCGCAATTTATATTTACGCGGAGTGGCGCTGTAAAAATGCGAAATCTGAACCCCTGTTGAGCGACAGTGTAAACGCGCATTCGCATGTTTCTGGTGCGGCTCGCTAAAAGGCTAGCATTTTGCACTATTTAAGCTCCGCTTGGCTTTAGTTTCCGCAAGGCTGCAAATTATGCCTGCAATCAGCGGCAAGCGTTTTGCTCCAGATCGGCCACAAAAAAAGCGGCGGTTCACACCGCCGCTTTTTGCCGCAACGCAATTAGCGCTGTCCGCGCAGATATTCGAGAATGGACTTGTTTAAATAGTCCAGATAGCGGTACGGAACTATAGGCTTGCCTGCCGCCGTTGAGCCGCGGGTGTCGAATGACACGGAGTTGTCGGACACCGTGATTTTAGCCTTTGCAGATACTCCTCCGCGGTCTATTTCAGCATTAAAGCCGTTGGGGGAGGTGGAGGCGTTCCATTTCCTCGCTGATAGCGCGTAGGCGACAGCCTTGGTCAAGTCGGTTTTGCTGGCAACGTATGTGTAGGATACGACGTAGTCGCCTTTTTTTGCGCTGTCGTATCCTATTTCAGTCGTTCCGGTATTGCACGACGCCACGAGTATCCCGAAAGCCGCCGCGAGTATGAGTGTTAACTTTTTCATATTCTCGATTGAATTGTTTATTTTCGGATTGTTCCGAGATTGTCTTTAACCACACATTCTATGTTGGGAGACAGCTCGTTAAAAAATTTGTCTGTAAAGCCCATATACATGGTATTTGATGTCACTGCGCAATATTTTAAGCTTTTTGTCACGAAGCCGTATTTGGGAGTGATTGCGCCCTTGCCGCGGTCGTCTATACCCGCCGCTCCGGAGTTCGCCGTCACCGCTATGCCTCTGCACGATTCAAGGTAGACTTGGCAAGAATATATGTCCCCAAGTTTTGAGGCGTCTTTGCCGCACCGCCTAAAAACATTGCCGGTGACTGTCGAGTCCGCGACATTGCAAAGCCTCAACCCGGCTCCCCAGTTTCTGTCAAAGCAGTTCCCGGTTATATTCCATGCGTCCCCTCCCGGAATGTCGAGCCCGAACGAGCCGTTCCACTCTACGCGGTTTGCGGTAAACATCACTGTCGCTACGGTTGTGTCGCCTACGAACCCGCCAGAGCTGTTTGCAGAAAGCTGGTTGTCGCTCACAAAGCCGTCCCAGCCCTGCACGCGGATGCCCGCGCCGCCGTTGCCCATAAAAATATTGCGGCGGACTATAAAGAGCCAGACGCGTTTAAGGTATACGCCGTCGCCGGAAAAGTTTTCGACTCGGCAGTCTTCTATCACGCACGAATCTTCTTTGGGGCTGTATTTTTCGTTGTTTAGGTAAATCCCGTGGGAGATTTTTGCCTTCTTGCCCAATCCCCTTATATATAGCCCGCATACGCGCCCGCCAAACGAGCCCGTTATGTCGACAACGCAGTCGGCGTCTTCGGACTCGAGTAGCAAAACGGCCCCCGCCATGCCTCTGTATCCCCATTGGGGCTCGGCGAGCATGGTCGTGTTTGGTGGCAGCTTTAACTTTGCGCATACATATTTCCCGGCAGGGAAATAGACGGTGCCCTGAATTTTACCTGCGGCGTCCAGCGCGCTTTGTATCGCGGCGGTGTCGGAGGTTTTCCCGTCGCCTTTCGCGCCAAAGTCGAGCACATTAAACACACTGTTTTTCGACGGGCGGTCGGGGTCCTCGGCGGCTTCTGAAAGTTGCGACATTGCAACAATGCTTCCCGCCGCTCCTGCCACAGCAATATTTTTTAAGAAATTTCTCTTTTGCAAATCGTAAGTATTCATAGCCCACTATTTCTACTTTTGCGGAGATAACAGTCAACGTTTTTTCTTGAAAAACAATTGCAGCATGGGCAGACTCATATTTAATAAAAGGCGCTCGATGCGCAAATTATCCCTATAAAAATATGAAACATACCATATCGGCACTAGTTGAAAATAAGTTTGGCGTACTCGCGAGGGTTGCCGGAATGTTTAGCGGAAGGGGGTTTAATATCGAAACCCTCAATGTGGGGCCCGTATGCGGAGGCAAGTATTCGCGGATAACGGCCACTGTAAATGACGATCGCAACAGCGTAGAGCAATGCGTGAAACAGCTCAACAAGCTTGTGAACGTAATAGAAGTGGAGGAATATTCCGTACCCGGATCTTTTGTGGAGCGCGAGCTTGTGCTCGTGAAGGTAAAAGCCGACAGCAAGACTCGCGCCGAAATCGTGCAGACAGCTGATTTGTTCCACGCGCGCGTTGTGCATGTGGATAAGCAGGCTCTGATAATCCAGTGCACAGGCAATCCGAACAAAATGGCCGCCTTTATGAATATGATAGAGCCGTTCGGGATAATCGATATGGCGAGGACGGGAAATCTCGCGCTATCGAGGTTTGGCGATTAGCGGTTTTAGCGCGAAATTTACATTGCTGCGCAAAGCGGGCAGGGGAAACACCGGCTCGCTTTTTTTGTATTTATTATAAGTGGTTATAGAGTGGGATAGAAATTGTGGCGGCAATTTATATTAAAATTTTTGCGCAATGGCATAATGCGCATTGTTGGACACGCAGCCGATGGGTTTTTATTTTCTGCATAGAGTTTTCTCTTAACTTTTTTTTAGAGCGAATGGGAAATTTCCTCGGAAACAGAGTTTGAAGGTATAAAATTTTTATGTAATTGCCGGATTGGATTTGGAAAGTTGTCTAAAACGATAGGCGAATGGTTTGTACCCATAATCAGCATCTGGAAGTCTGAGAAAAATAACGTAATTACTGAGGGTTTCCACCGCAAGATGAAGCAAATCCAACGCATGGCTTACGTATATAAAAACTTTGAAAATAATAGATTGAGAGCCCATGCGCAATGCGGTATATTCCACTGCCTCTGGCTTTGGTATTGCTATGATTATAGCTTGGGAGCCCTCGGAAAATGCGGAGTAAAACTATGAAAGACAAATCTAAAAAATCAACCTATTCCACAACCTTTGGTGTTGACCCATAAATAAAGGCTTTCCGAGTGGAAAGCCTTTGTTTAAATGAAGTACCTGACCAGGGACTCGAACCCTGAACCAATTGATTAAGAGTCAACTGCTCTACCGATTGAGCTAGTCAGGCTTAAATTATTATTCTATACAACGTATTTTTTTGCCCAATCTATGCAAGAAAAAAATGCACTTTTTTTCACCAAAATGTCAAAAAATGCCCGCCCAGTATTTATATTTATGTGTTTTTTTTGTTTATGCGGCACGCACTTGTGAATAATTCTTGCCATGAGTGGTTGGCATACTCCAGCGCCATATTTTTTTACAGTTGCTGCCGTGTTCCTGTTATCTTCCGCTATTCCTCCCGTTTGATGTTGCAAGGCAAAGCCAAAAATATATAAACTTGCGTTAATTTTTTATTCCCTCTACTCCTATACGTATGAAACAGTACCTCGATCTGCTGAAATTCGTTCTCGAAAACGGAGAGGAACGCTCCGACAGAACGGGCGTGGGCACAATAGGCGTTTTCGGAGCACAGACGCGCTTCGATTTGCGCACTTCATTCCCGTTGCTTACAACTAAGAAACTTCATACGCGCTCGATAATCTACGAACTCCTCTGGTTTCTGAAAGGCGATACGAATATTAAGTACTTAAACGACAACCGTGTCACAATCTGGGACGAATGGGCAGACGAAAACGGAGACCTCGGCCGCATATACGGAGCCCAATGGACAGATTGGAAAACTCCGGACGGGCGGAGTGTAAACCAGATAGACAAGCTTATCGACGGTTTGAAAAAAGATCCATTCGGGCGCAGGCACATCGTTAGCGCATGGAATCCGGGCGAACTCGATAAAATGGCGCTGCCGCCGTGCCACGCTCTATTCCAATTCCATGTAAATGCCGCAGGCGAGCTCAGGTGCCAGCTATACCAGCGCAGCGCAGATTTGTTTCTTGGAGTCCCGTTTAACATAGCTTCATACGCAATGCTTACAATGATGGTGGCGCAGGTCTGCGGATACAAACCGCGCGAATTTATCCATACGTTCGGAGACTTGCACATATACAAGAACCACCTTGAACAGGTAAAGACCCAGCTCTCGCGCGAGCCACGCAAGCTGCCGGTGTTGCATCTAAATCCCGAGCGCAAAAATATCCGCGACTTCGTATTCGAAGACTTCGTTTTCGAGGGATACGACCCACATCCGTCCATAAAAGCCCCGATTGCTGTATGACAAATTTTAAGGCAATAGCGGCAGTCGCCGAAAACGGTGTAATTGGCAAGGGACTTGAAATCCCGTGGAGAATACCGGAAGATTTTCGCCATTTCAAGCGGACAACCATGGGCGGCGTATTATTGATGGGTCGCCGGACATGGGAAAGCCTCGGGGCAAAACCTCTGCCGGGGCGGGAAAACGCAGTGCTTACATCGCGACCGGATCTCGTAAAAGGCGCGCGCGCTTTCGCTTCTTTGGCGGAGGCCGCTTCAGCCTATCGCGGCGATCCGCGCACAGTGTGGATTTGCGGCGGGGCTGCCCTGTACAAAGCCGCTTTGCCGGAATGCTCGGAGCTCATTCTCAGCCGCGTTAAAATGTCGCCGCAGGGCGACGTGTTTTTTCCCGATTTTTCCGACCTGTTCGAAGAAAAAGAAATTATTTTAGAAAACGAGCTTTTTGACGTTATTAAATATACAAGAAAGTAAAAATTCTCCGGATATGCCGCCGGAGAGTGTTTTTGCGCGCAATAAACAAACAGACTCTATCGATGGAATTTTTGATCTTAATAATAGTGCCGATAATAATAGGCATTTGGGCGCAAGCGCGCGTATCCGGCGCGTATTCGCATTATTCAAAAATAGCGTCGGCATCCGGCCTTACGGGGCGCGACGCCGCTGCGGCAGTAATGCGCTCGGCGGGGATTTCCGACGTTGATATCGTTCCCATAGACGGAACGCTTACAGACCACTACGATCCTTCGAGAAAAGTTCTCGCGCTAAGCCGCGACAATTTTTACGGAACGAGCATTGCGGCTCTCGGAGTCGCCGCGCACGAGGCGGGGCACGCCATACAACATAAAGTAGGGTACGCGCCTCTCAACTTGCGCATGGCGCTTGTGCCGATTACAAATTTTGCATGCCAGCTTTTGCCGATTGTAATGATTGGAGGATTTTTCCTGTTCCACAGCGTTGCAACTCTCTATGTGGGCGTTGCGATATACCTTGTACTTACTGTGTTCCAGCTAGTGACGCTGCCGGTTGAATTTAACGCCTCTACCCGCGCGAAAGAGAGCCTAAGAAAGCTTGGAATTATCGGCGGAGGGGAGTCGGAGGGCGTGGAGAGTGTCTTGGATGCTGCCGCTTTTACATACGTTGCGGCTTTTGTATCGTCGTTGGGATGGCTTTTGTATATGCTTGCCCGCGCAAATTCGTCGCGCGAATAATGCGCGCGAAAATATTTGGGCACTTTAAAGCCGCCTTAATTGGCGGTTTTTTTGTAACGGCGTTAGGCGGCGCTTTTTTAGCTCCCATTTTTTAGCACGGATGCGTTTAAAATCGTGGCGTGAAGTTCTGTTTGATGCCAATGTGCGCTGATTTATTTGGCGGATTTTTTTAACTGTTAAAAAAAATATATCACTGTTTTGCTTGCGACTTGCAGCTAAAAATTTATTTGCTTTTACTGGAAAAGAATAAGGGTTTGATATGAAAAGGATTCTTTACATTATGGCAATTTGTTGCGCGGCTTCGCTGTTTGCGCAAGATAATTATAAGAATTACTACTGGATAGGTCAATACGAAGGGACTATGACCGGCCTTACGAGCTGGAGCGAAGACGAGACCGGATACGACAACCCCGTCACCGTTGCGCCCGATGAAAACACTATTTTAAATGTTAACAAGGAAAATAAGCCAACCCAAGGGCAGTTGTCAAATCCGGCGCGTTTGCAGGGGAACACTACGAAAGCGTTTCGCTCGCTAATCTCGACGGTAAATACGGAAATTCACGTATTGAACACTATGAATTTTACCGGCGACTATATTAGCCGGATAGATTCCGACTATATGTACGACGGCAAGTCGATTAAGCAGTTGAGGTTTGCCAACGACAATTCCGCCTCGACATTTAAATTTCTGAATGTCGGCGGGGACATGATACTCTCAACGTCTAAATACCACGCGACGCGCGTAAGCTTTGTGAAGGGAAACACAATGCAGATGGACGTAGCCGGCGCCCTAAAATTTGAATATACCGGCGAAGCGTCGGCAGGCGGATACCACGCCTTTGATATGCGTGACAACAACTCAAGCACGGGATCCAACTTTTTGGCAAATTTGGGCGGGCTTTCTTCGAGCGGCAAAGGCGTATTTATGACTGCCAGCAAAAATGTCGTTGCGGACTTCGTGTTCCAAAACTCCGCCGACGGAACTTTTAAAGGCGGCGATTTTAAGGGAGTTTTTGCAGACTTTGCGTCTTCCGGCTCGACCGTAAACTTTACGATGAACGGCGACGGGCGCCAATCCGTGAGCATTTACAAGGCGGCCAACGGGGCTTCAATTGGCATATCGGGAGTTGCTGAAAAAAGCGACATGCAAATCGACAACGTAAACGTAACCAAAGGCGAATTTATATTAAACAGCGAGCTTGCAATAAATATGGTTTCCATTGACGGCGGCAGCCTGAGGCTGTCGACCGCTGAGAAAGTTGGAACTCTGTCGATTGGCGGTGGGGAACTCGTTTACGGAGGCACAATATTTGCTGACACGCTGTCGGTATCGGCGGCAAATGCTGTGAAAGTTGTGTTCTCCTCCGAGGACTTGGCTTTGCACGATATCATAGTTGTCGATTTTGAATGTCTTTCCGACGACTTCGATGCAAACTCGACACTCGTGGCATTCGACGAAAATGGCAACGAGCTTGGCGGCGAGTTCATTCTTAATGGTTCCGTCGGTGAAGGTGGAACTCTCGTTTACAGTGTCCCGGAACCTTGTGTCACGGCAGCGCTTTTGGGAATGATAGCATTGGCAGCGGCAATTGCGCGTCGCAGAAACATCTAAATTTTTTTTATGAAGAAAATATCCATATTATTATTGTTATCGTCGCTTGCAATATTTGGCTGCGGTAAGGACGCGTCGATCAATGACATCAAGGGCGAGGCAAAGCCTATTGAAGACTCCAAGTTAAGTGCCGTTGAAAATGCGCCGAAGAGTTCGGCGGCGGCTGCACCCGTTAAGGAAGTCGGCAAGCTGAATGTATTGTTAGATGAAGATTTTGAAGGGGATACTTCAAAATTCACAAAACTTGTGGGGAAGGGAAATCCTTTAAAATTCGTCTCAGACGGTGAGGCGATTTCCGGCAATAAATCGCTGTGCCTCGATTCTATGGGCTCATCTGAGGAATGGGTGCTTGCGGCCGAGTTCAACAAGAACATGAGGTTTAAGCCCGGAAACGTCTATATTGTAGAGTTTAAGTACAACCTTTTGAAATCCTTAAATCAATCTTCGGATAATTATGTCTCGATGGTTGGCGATAAGGGCGAATTCTATGGACGGTATATCTTCGCCTCGGCGCCCGGGCAAAAAGGAAATGTAAAATTGTATTTTATGATACCTTCCGACTCCAATGGCGCAGCGTTTAGGTTCTCGTCCCGCTGGGGTTGCAAGACAATAATAGACGACTTAAAAATTACGCATGCCGAGGGAATAAATGCCGATTCATGGATAACAAAATCCGACGCGTTTATTGGAATGCGCAAAACCCCCATCAACCAAAATATGTTTGATATTAAAAACCCCTCGTACTATCTCCCGAAAGATAAATATTTCCCAATGGTAGACGAGCTCGGTCAATTCAAGCACGTAGAATGGGAAGGGAAGGCGCGCTCGGTCGAAGACTTAAAAAAACAAATAGAGGAAGAAAAGCGCTATAATGAATCGAGGCCCGATATAGCCGGAAGGGACGAGTTCGGTGGCCTCGCAAATTCGGCATCAGGCGCGCCGAAAACTCCGGGATTCACAACGGCGAAGGTCGGCGGCAAATGGTATTTCCGCGATCCCGACGGAAACTTGTTCTGGTCTATCGGGGTGACGTGCGTTGGCGCTTTTGAATCAACCCCAATTACAGACAGGGAATTTTATTTTGAAAAAATAGATCCCGCGTATGTGTCAAAATCGCGCGGATTCAAGCCGGGGACTACATACTATAACCGCGAGATTAAAACATACGCGCTCGGGCGCAGGAATATCGAGCTCAAATACGGCAAAGACGGAGTCGCCAACTATTGGAAAATTGCGTCGAAGCGTTTCAAAAAATGGGGCCTGAATACTCTCGGAGCGTGGTCGGCGTCACCGATAATGAAGTCGGACAGTATCCCGTTTACAGTCTACATACCGAGCGGCGGAACAATCCCGCTTGAAACAAAACGCAAGCTTTATGTACTGTGGGGAAATATGCAGGATTATTTTGCCCCGACGTTTGCCGAAAAAACTGCCGAGAATGTAAAAAGGTACTCCAACTTGCTAAATTTGAAATGCTGCATAGGCGCATTTGTAGACAACGAGATCTCATGGCAGCGGAAAGTGGGCGTGACAGCTCTCGCCGTCCTATCCTGTCCGCCGACGCAGCCTGCAAAGATTGAAATGCAAAAGGTGCTCGAAAAAAAGTACGGAACTGTTGCGGCATTGAACAAAGCCTGGAAGAGCAATTATTCCGATTGGAACGATTTCTTGGCACGCACGGACTTTGAGCCAAAAATGGAAAACGCAAAAGACGATTTGCTCGCTTTTGAAAAACTATTTTTGGAGCACTACTTTAAAGTGTGCAGAGACGCCGTAAAGGCGGCGTGCCCCAAGGCTCTTTACTTGGGCTGCCGCTTTATGACAGTAGAGAACGAACTTACCGCGCGCGCTGCGTATGAGATATGCGACGTTGTAAGCTGCAACATATACCGCTCGGACGTGTCGTTCTACGCGCCGCCTCCGGGGGCAAAAGACAAGCCAATGATTATAGGGGAATTTCATATTGGAAGGATTGATAAGGGTTCTCCCTACGGCGGTTTGCTCGAAGTTCCCAACGCCAA
>UMAM01004498.1_pt1 | contig 12875 bp, 10 predicted proteins | sample 1963711 | NCBI WGS metagenome assembly UMAM01 (sample SAMEA4835916, study PRJEB28245) | human gut metagenome | biome: gut microbiome; material: fecal sample | place: Denmark | collected 2008
GAAGCAGACGCCGCTGCCGAAGCCGCCAAGAATGCAGCTATCGGGCAGCTGCAGAACGAAGCGCAGGGCATGGTGGATGCTGCCATCGCCGCGGCACGGGCGCAGCTTGCGAACATCACCTTTGCATACGATGAAGTCACCATCCCGCACGGCTTTGATTCAACGCCCGGCGCGCTGGGCAGCCACCAGACCATTACGGTTCCTGCCAACAGTTCGAACGATTACCCGATGAAAAACGACGAATGGTCGGTAAAAGTCAGCATCGACAAAATCGACAGCGAAACCAAGCAGCGCATCAAGGGCGATGCCGAGTTTAAGATTTTTGCGTGGGACACCGTTCGGCAGTGCTATATCCCGTTTGGCGGATACAACCGGTACAAAGTCGAGCGCCAAGCAGATGGCACTTACAAGGTCATCAACCACAGCGACTATGCGGGCGGTTCGGATGATTTGTTCTACACCCAGCGCAACGAGGGAAAGTTTGTTATTGTAGAGAGCCGCGCACCCAGTGGGTATTACGGCGATTGGACGGATGTGACCAAACCCGGCACGGCAGGCTCTGTGCTGGGCAAGCGGGCGTATGCCTTTGAAATTACCAAATCATTGGACGCCCAGACGATTTGGCTGGGCAACGCCGATTATAACGCCGACATCACCACGGCCAACAGCGGCGGTACCCTCATCGACACCGGCGAGGGCATCGTAACCATTACCTTTGGTAGTCGCAACGCAGATAAGACCTACGCTACAGACCCCACCAGTATTGCCAACAACGAAGATTCCTACACCATGCACGCCAATGCCGACAAAATGCAGAATGACCGTGTCCTCGGCAATATTCTGCTGACGAAAGTGGATCTGGACGCCGCGCGGTATCTGGCTGCGGGCAGCAACGGTGACACCACGCTGGAGGGGGCGGTGTACGATTTGTACGCCGCTGACGCGATTGAACACCCGGATGGTGTTTCGGGTGTTGTGGATTACTCCAAAATTACCGATGCCAACGGCACACCCCTTTGGCACACCACTGTCCTTACCAACGGCGGCTGGGATACCGATTACCTGCCCATTTTGCAGAAAGACCGGCTTGTGGCTTCCGCCAAGATTACAGACGGCAAGCTGGCTTTTGCCAACCTGTATTTAGGTCGTTACTACCTTGTCGAGCGTGCTACCGGGCTGGTGCTGCCCATTGACGGAAACGGCAAACTGTATATTACCGGGAAGTATCCGCAACTAAACAAGAAGCTGGAACGCACCGGCAAGTACAGCAGCCTCGCCACCAAGGGCGGCGAGTACACCGACTACATCTACAAAAACCAGTATTCCGCCGTAGCCGAGAGCCGCAAGCTGAACGGCAGCAAGGCGTGGGATGGCTACTATCTCTCCTACGCGAAAGGTTACCTCTGCGATGAGGTCAACCACTACAAAACGCTGACCTACGCAGATGAGTCCGCCTACCACATCCACGCCGAGCAGGAGAGCCAAGACGAAGTCCTCAAATCCGGCTTTAGTTTGCAGAAGTTGGTTTCGACCACAGGCCAACCCTCCCCAGCACTGAAATTGGAAGGCGCGGGCTTTACGGTTTACCGCATTTCCAAGTTAAGCAAGGCGGCGCAGTTCAAGCAGAACCCGGATGGCAGCTATGATGCCGCCAGCATCTTATCCGCCTACCGCAAGGACAATTACGATAACGCAACGCTCAAATACGATTTCACCCATGAGGGGCAAGCCATCGCCAATATGTTCGAGAGCAATGCCAATACGGTCAACGCCTATAACGCAACCTTGACCGCAGATGGCGACTACGCCAACGGCAAGGGCAACGGCTGGATGCCCACGGATCAGGACGCTGAATATAGGCTGGCAGAAATGTTCACGAACGATGAGGGCATCTTCCGCGTAGAGGGGCTGCCCTATGGGCAGTACCTTGTCATCGAAACCACCATCCCCAAGGATGTGTTCCAGTGTGATCCATTCATCGTGACGGTGGACGCCAACAGCCCGCAGAGCCGATTTACAGTTCCCGCGGGCAGCGTCACCACCGCCAGCAGCGACTATATGACTTTTAACGTGCTGGACGAGGAATTGGAAGGCTATTTGCAGCTCATCAAGACAGACACCGAAACCGGCAGGGCGGTCAAAATTGCAAACACAGCCTTTGCGCTGTATCGGCTGGATGAGAAAGACCGCAAGACCCGCATTTCCATGATCGACCCCGCCAGCGGCAGCGCCACCAAGAAAACGGATGTGTTCTACACCGATGCCGAAGGCCTTATGAAAACACCGGAAAAACTGCCGCTGGGACGCTATCTCATTGAGGAACTGCAAGGTCCGGAAGGGTACTATAACGATCCTGCCTACTCTGTGAAATTTGAAATCAAATCCGACCGCGTCTGGCAGGTCGTGGGCAACGCCACCAACGACATGGACGAGTATATCGTGACAGAAAAATACTGCAACCACGAAACACTCGGTCAGCTTACCATCCGTAAGCTGGGCAATGTCTTGACCGATTACAAGGACGGTCAGTTCATCTACACGCAGGATAACCTCGCAGGCGCGGTGTACGAAATTCACGCTGCAGCCGACATTGCCACACCAGACCGCCAAGGCACCTTCTGGTACAAAGACGGTGACCTCGTTGCCACCGTTACTACTGGCGCGGAGGGTCAGGTGGATGAAGTGAAATTCAGTCCCACCCGCACGAAGGCAACCTATGATTTCTTGAAAATTACCCATGATGGCACCAAAGGCGAAGTCACCGTGACCCTGCCGCTGGGCAAGTACACCATTACCGAGGTTCAAGCGCCGTATGGTTTTGTGCTGACCCAGCAGAGCTACACCGTGGAATTCGGCTGGGACAACCAGAAAAATGACATTGTGCTGGCAAAAACCATTGTCAGCCACGAGCAGGACGGCGACAAGGAATGTTCGTACAGCATTGTGAATGTCAAGGATGCCTCGGATGCCCACAAGAACGGGCAGACGCTCGTGTTTGAAAATGCGCGGGTGCTGCCCACGCCCGAAAAGCCCTGCGATAAAGTCAGCAAAATCGGTGTAGGCATTTACAAGCAAGATCGCGAGGCGCTGACCTATCTGCCCGGCGCGGTGTATGAACTCTACACCGTGGATGACATTTATTCCGCGGACGGTACAAAGCTGCTGGACGCCGGTGCAAAGCTGGCAGAAAGCAGCCCCACCAACGAAAGCGGCTTTACTTGGTTCGATGTGGACATTCCCATCCGCGCAAAAACTTATCCGGATTCCGGCAACAGCGGCAGATACCGCATTGTGGAAATCACCGCCCCTGCGGGTTACCTGCTGGACAGCACCCCTGTGGATGTAGAGTTCACCTATGAAGGTCAGCAGATTGCATGGCAAATCGTAGATGGTACAAACACCAACCTGCGCACCAGTGTGGACATTTCCAAGCAGGACATCACCAACGGCAAGGAACTGCCCGGTGCAAAGCTGGAAATCCGTGCTGCAGACGGCAATCTGGTCGAGGGCTGGACCTCCGGCAAAGTGCCGCACACCGTGCGTGGGTTGGAACTGGAAAAGGAATACACCCTGACGGAGAAGCGCGCCCCGGACGGCTACGCCGAAGCCGAAAGCATCGTGTTCAAGCTGGTGCAGAACGGTACAGAGCAGGTCAATGAGGTGTATGTAAAAACGGACGATGACTGGTCGAAAATGAATGGTTCAACCATTGTAATGCAGGACGCGCCGGTACTGGATATCGACAAGACAGATATTGCTGGTAATCTGCTGCCGGGTGCTACGCTGACAATCCGCGATGCAGACAGCGAAGTTATTGACACTTGGGTGACAGATTACAAAACCCATCGTGTTCCCATTTCGGATGATTTCCTCAAACTGTCGGACGACAGCAAGGAGTACATCTACACCCTGACCGAAGATGCCGCCCCGGCCGGCTTTGAAATTGCAAACTCTGTGCAGTTCAAGTTGGAAACCGTTGATGACGGGATTTCTCTGTTCGTCCGCGAAAATGCCGATGCCGAATGGGTGTGCGCCGACAAACGCCTGATTCAGATGATAGACGAAGCTACGCCCCGCGAGGACACACCCACACCGACCCCGGCACCCACACCACAGCCGACGCCCGCTGCAACCCCGGCACCTACACCTGCGCCTACGCCGGTTATTACGCCGCACAAGGTGCAGACCCTCCCGCAGACAGGAGATGGTTTCCCGCTGCTGGCTATTGTGGTCGTGTCCCTTGCATCTGCGACAGGTATCGTACTGCTGACCGTTAAGCAGAAAATTGCGCTGAAAGAAACTTCTGATAAGGAGAAAGCCGATGAAAGTTCTGATCGTTGAACCCGGAAAGTACCCCCGCGAAGCCGACATTGAACACACCCTTGAAGCCGAGCAGGCAGTTGTCGGCGGCACCATCGAGGCAGTGTACCCTTGGCGGGATAGCGCCTGCATCGTTTGTAATGCGTAGTTATATGTTATGTGTAGCATAATTGACATCTCCTTTCGTACCTCCTGATTTCATTTGTATTTTAGCCGGTAGCTTTTTGTGATACTCTACATAATGTAGAGACACAATGCTCTGCAAATAACATCAGGAGGTTTTATAATGTCTGAAGCAACAATGCCAATCAAGGAATTGATGGAAAAGACCGAGCAATGGCTACTCGGTCAGGGTTACAAGAAAAGTACTCTTGGGTTTTATAGAGCTACATGGAACAGATTTCTTTCGTATTCAGCCTCTCCCGCTTATAGCCGTGAAACTGCAGAGCAGTTTTTGCTTCAATACTTCGGAGTCGATGTCCACGCTATAGATCAGACTCTTGACGGTCGAATGCGCCATGCACGGCGTCACATGAATGCATTGGACGAGATTTTTCGCACGGGAACAGTGTGCCGCCGTAAAGTTTATGGCGTTGCTTCTATTGATGACGATTGTTTCGATAAGTTTTTTTCCGACTACTTGAGTTATTGCAAAATGCAGAATTTTTCGAGATCGTGGATGGACAACACAATAGCAGCATTGAGGCTTTTCTTGCTTGCTGTTCATTCATCAAACACACAGAACATCAAAAGCATAAATGCGGAGACTATCAACTGTTTTTCCACGGCTATGAGCAATGCTTCAGAAATATGCATGAATGTTCGTAGAGCAAGATGCCGACAAGTTGGTGCTTACCTGCACTGGCTTTATGACCACAAATATACGGATTTGGATTATTCCCTTCAACTCCCAAACTTCAAACGCACTGCACCCCAGATTCCACAGGTATGGAGTCCTGAAGAAATCGACAAGATTCTTGCAGTCATCGATACTGCCAATCCAGTTGGAAGGCGGAATTACGCGATTTTTCTGCTTCTTGCAAGAACAGGGTTAAGGATAAGCGACGTTTTGGGACTCAAATTTTCAAATATTAACTGGAAGGAAAACTGCATTTCACTTTCTCAGCAGAAGACAGGGAACGCCTTGAGTCTGCCACTCAGCAAAGAGCTAGGTATGGCGATTATTTCTTATTTGCAAGATGGCCGCCCACAGTCCTCCTCGGCTTTTATCTTTCTGAGCCATAACGCACCGTTTCAGCCATTGGGTGAGCATAACAATTTCAATCCGGAATTTCATAAGTATTTACGCAGAGCAGGGATTGCTATCCCAACAAAGAGGCACACAGGCGTACACACTATCCGCCATTCGTTTGCCACAAATATGCTGAGAAAAGGCACTCCGGTGCAGGATGTGTCCCAAATCCTCGGTCACAGTAACATCAGTGTAACAGAAACCTACTTGCGGGTCGATATTGAACATATGCGGTTATGTTCGCTGAGTTTGGAGGGATTACTATGAAACAATTTACTTTCACAAGCCAGCTTGCGCCAATAATATGGAAATATCTGGAATCTCGACAAAATGAGGGATATACCTCCGTGCATTGCGGCTATTATATGCAGGAACTGGACTGCCTTTCAAAGGAACTCTCGGATGCCCCCGTGGTGACAAAAGAGCTTATTGACGCATGGGATTTATTAAAGCCATATCTTTCAAACCGTTCGAAAATAGTCAGACATAATGCGATACGCGCTTTTGCAAAATTTGCATACACGCAGGACGGAATCTCCTATGTCCCGGATACCAGCAAACTAAAGAACAGTTCGACTTTTACCCCGCATATATTTACTGTTGAAGAAATACGGCGATTATTATATGCAGCAGATAATCTGCCGGTCAGGAATAATGCGCCAACAAGGCATCTGGTCATACCTGCTGTTATCCGGCTTTTATATTGCTGTGGTTTTCGTATAGGTGAGGTGCTCCGGCTAAGAGTGAAGGATGTCGATTTGGATACAGGCATTATTACTGTACACAACGGGAAAGGAGGTAAGGATAGACTTGTCCCTGTCCACAATAGCGTAATAGAGTATCTCCGAAGCTACTCTGCTCAGTTACCAGATGAAAGAGAATGGTTCTTTCCATCTGCTTGTGGCCATTATTCTATTAAAACAATCTATGATAATTTTCGCGAGCTGCTATTCGCATGCAATATTCCTCACACCGGCAATGGCCCTCGTGTGCATGATTTTCGGCATACATTCGCAGTTCATACACTGGAAAAACAACTTTCTGATGGGTATGATCCCATGGTAATCGTTCCTCGCCTTGCCGCGTATTTGGGACATAAGAGTTACCGTGAAACCTGTTGGTATATTCACCTGACGGTTGCTTCGTTCCCGGAACTTTCCCAAAACCTTGACAGAGCATTTGTCGGCATTATTCCGGTTGGAGGTGAGACGGATGAGGAAAACTGACTTTACCAAAGCACTGACCGAGTATTTCTCAATCTATCTGCCTACTACATGCGGGGTGAGTCCCAATACCACCAATTCATACAGAGATACTTTCAAGCAACTCCTTCTATTTTTTCAAGAAAAGAAAGGCATCTCCGCAAATTATATAGAATTGCGCTATCTGAATATGGAACTTGTTTCTGAATTTCTGGATTGGTTAGAAACATCCCGCCATATTGCGGTTACAACAAGAAACCAGCGACTTGCCGCCATAAAGGCCTTTGCTCATTTTGTACAGTACAAGTTTCCGGAAAACATAGAAAACTGCGTTGACATTATTAATCTGCGACCCAAAAAGTACGAAAAGGCATTGATACCGTTTTTGACGGAGGATGATCTGTCACTTCTTCTGTCCCAACCAGATGCATCTACCCGACAAGGGCTCCGAGATTTGACACTTCTTGCACTACTGTATGACTCTGGCGCACGGGTACAGGAATTGGTGGATCTTAGGCTGAAAGATGTCCGTCTAACACACCCCCCAATGGTTATTCTAACTGGAAAAGGACGAAAAGTTCGTCAGGTTCCCCTGATGAAGGATACCTGCAAACTGTTGGACAGATATATCCGCAGCTTTCATTCCGATTCTCAGTCTCAGATGATTCCGCTATTTTATAATGCAAAAAAGCAGGCTTTATCTCGCTATGGAGTCACCTATATTCTGAAGAAGTATGCGGCAAAGGCATCTCCGGTACTTGAACCACAGAATATATCTCCTCATGTATTACGCCACACCAAAGCCATGCACTTGCTGCGAGCTGGTGTTAACATGATATATATTCGAGATTTTCTTGGGCATGCAGACATCTCTACAACAGAGGTTTACGCTCGCATCGATGCAGAGATGAAGCGAAAAGTATTTGAGGAGAAAGTGCCGAATTACACACCCAATACCACAATGCCTTGGGAGGAGGATGAAGATTTATTGCAATGGTTAACACAATTTGGAAAGAAAACTTTCTGATTATGTGTAGTAAATTATGCTTAAACGCCCGGGATTCTGGGCATTTTGCTCAATTACTACTCATTTGTAGGAACTACTCATTACAGACGTTATGTGGTGCACCACATAACGTTTGCAATGACAACGGCATTGCAGAAAACCTGCCGCTGAACCGTATGCTGGGCGACTATGACATCATTCATGGCACTTTTTTCGTCTGCGGGCTGACCAGCAACGATTTTACTGACCTTACCCCGCAGCAGATGAAGCACTACGAAGAAATGTACCACGACCCGCAGCTGTTTTTCCTGCTGGGCAAGACCCTGTGTGTGGAACACACTACGCCGGAAGGCTACGCTCAATTCATGCAGGCAACAAGGCAGCCCCCGCACCAAGAACAGGAGCGCTGATATGAATACTACCGTCCTAGCCCGCAGCCCGCCTGCGGGCTTTTCCTTTTGTCCGAAATCATCCAACAAGCAAGGAGAAAAACCTATGAACGACATTTTTAAAAATACCGAAACCATGCAGGAAAACGAGCATCCCCGTTTTTACACCGCAGAATCCGTTATGCGCGGCCATCCCGACAAGCTGTGCGACCTCATTGCCGACAGCGTGCTGGATGAGTGCTTAAAACATGACCCTGCCAGCCGTGTGGCCTGTGAGGTAATGGCAACCCACGGTCACATTATTGTGGCGGGCGAAATCACGACCAGCGCTAAGCCGGATGTGTTCAACATCGTCCGCGACACCCTGCGGGATATCGGCTATGACCCGAAGGCGTACCAAATCGACTGCTACATCCACGACCAGAGTCCCGACATTGCGGGCGCTGTCGAGCCGGAATTGGCTGAGGGAGAGGACGAGGACACCCTCGGTGCGGGCGATCAGGGCGTTATGGTCGGCTACGCCTGCAACGAAACGCCCGAATATCTGCCCATGCCTGTGGTGGCGGCGCAGCGCCTTGTGACGCTGTTGGAAATTAGCCGAATCACCGGCATCATCCCGGACATCGGTCCGGACGGCAAGGTGCAGGTCACGATGGAATACAACGGCGACACGCCTGTGCGCATCACCACGGTGGTCATTTCTGTCCAGCACAAGGAGGACACCGACATCAATAAGCTGGCGGATCTGCTGGACGAGTATGTGTTCCCGCTGGCCTTTGACGGTATGCCCGCCGATGACGCAGAAATCATCCTGAACCCCAGCGGTAAGTTTGTGCAGGGCGGTCCGGATGCCGATACCGGATTGACCGGGCGCAAGCTCATGGTGGACAGCTACGGTACATTTGCGCCCCACGGCGGCGGTGCGTTCAGCGGCAAGGATGCCACCAAGGTAGACCGCAGCGGCGCATATATGGCGCGGTACATTGCCAAAAACATGGTAGCCGCCCATCTTGCCAATCGTTGTCAGGTCACGCTGGCGTATGCCATCGGGGAAAAAGACCCCGTTATGGTGGATGTGAACACCTTCGGCACCGGCATCTGCGAGGATGACTGTTTGGCTGCAGCGGTGCGCAAGGTGTATGACCTGACCCCTGCGGGCATCATCAAGCAGTTGAACCTGCTGAACCCCATTTACAGCCGCACGGCGGCGGGCGGTCACTTCGGGCGCGAGGATTTTCCGTGGGAAAATGTTGAGCATATGAGTGACCTCGCCGCTTACATTGTGTAATTGCCGCGCGTCTGTAAAGAACAAATTGATGCCGCCAACCGGATGACGGCAATCGAGTTCCTGCGGAGGTACCGCCCCAATTCGCTGGTGAAAAGCAGTGCGCGGGGCGAGTACCAGCTTGCGGAGCATGACAGCTTCAAGATAAACGGCTTTTCCAGTGTCTGGCACTGGAAAAGCCGCGACATCGGCGGCAAGTCGGCGCTGAAATATTTGATTTATGTGGAAGGTGTACCGTTTGTAGAGGCGGTGCAACTGCTGTGTGAGGAAAGCCCGATGTACATCCCAGTGCAGCATGAGGCGGTGGAACGCGAGCGCCCGCCGTTCCGTCTGCCGAACCCTGCACCGAATAATGACCGTGTGACGCGGTATCTGCTGGGGCGCGGCATCTCACTGCCCACGATTCGCTACTGCATTGAGAGAAAAATTCTGTACGAAAGTGCAGAATATCACAACTGTGTTTTCTTGGGCAAAGACCCGCAGGGTGTTCCGAAATATGCGGCGCTGCGCGGCATTTATGACTATGGGAAACCGTTCAAGAGGGAGGCTCCCGGCAGTCAGAAACAATACGGCTTCTGCATCCCGCCGATGCAGCCCGGCACCACCGTGGCCGTGTTTGAAGCCGCCATAGATGCCATGGCCGAGATGACGCTCTGCGGAGATGCGGCGGACAAATACCGTCTGTCGTTGGGCGGGGTCTCGTCCTCCGGCAAGGAGCCGCTGGCGTTACAGGAATTCCTGCGGCAGCACCCGGAGATCACCACGATAGAACTGCGGCTGGACAACGATGCCAAAGGGCGCATGGCGAGTGTCGGCATCCGGAAAATCTACGCTGACCGCTACACCGTGCATGACCTGCCGCCCGACATCGAGAATGGAGATTACGCTGATATGGCAAAAAACAACCGGATGGCAAGAACTGCCGCCCACCGCGCAGTTTGCCGATAGAGAGAGATCAACATGAAAGTTAGAAATCGTTCGCCCACTTATAGGGCATAAACAGGAGGTAAATCGTTATGGCTGTGTTCCGTGTACAAAAGACGCAAAATTATACCATTATGTCCAACCATCATTTGCGCAACAAGGCTCTTTCGCTCAAGGCGAAGGGGCTTTTATCTTTGATGCTGTCTCTGCCCGAAGATTGGGATTATACCACGCGCGGGTTGGCGTCCATCTGCAAAGAGGGCGTGGACAGCGTGTGTGCCACCGTGCGCGAGTTAGAAGCGGCGGGGTATATTATCCGCCGCCGCATCCGCGACAAGAACGGTCAGATGCGCGGTATGGAGTACACGGTTTTAGAGCAGCCGCAGCCCCCGGAACAGGGGCCCGAAGAAGCTGCGCCTAAGTGTGCCCAACCAAAACAGGCAGAGCCTAAACGGGAAAAACCTGTACAGGAAAATCCTGCACAATTAAATACTAAAGAAATAAAGAAAGAAGAAACAAATAACGTATCGAATCCTATCCGCGCGGCGGGCCAGCGGACAGAGTACCGCGCCCTGCTGCTGAAAAATATCGAGTATCCGATTTTGGCGCAGAATAACCCGATGGATACGATGCGATTGGATGAACTGGTGGAGTTGATGCTGGATGTGGTTTGCTCCAAACGGGCTGCTATCCGTATCGCTGGCGAAAATATGCCTGCAGAGGTAGTAAAATCTAGATTTCTCAAGCTGAACGCGGAACACATCCAGTATGTTCTGGATTGCCTCAAGGACAACCCGCCCCGCATCCGAAACATCAAGCAATACTTACTGGCGGCGCTCTACAATGCGCCGCTGACGATAGAAAATTACTATGCCGCGCAGATCGACCATGACCTGTGCGGCAGAAATTGAGGTGATGCAATTTGCAGATGAAATTTTATTCTCCCTTGACTGCGGACTTTTTCCCGAATGACACCGAGGATTTGGACGATGACTACAGCGAATACGAGGGTATCCCTTACACCGGCAAGGAATTGACCGGCTACCGCGATGTTATCCGCGATGCCATCTACGAGGATGTCAAAGATTTTTACGGCGACCTGATGCGATATTACCGTGAGGACGATTCCGTCCGCCGCAAGGTCGTCCGCGCCGTTCCCACGGTGGACGAGGTGAACGGTGAACTGGTCGGCTCCCTGTGGGTCGATACGGACGCACCGCTTACCGCCGAGGAACAGGCCGTGTTCTGCGCATATATTTCCGGTCAGTACAGCGACGGCTGGGGCGAGGGCTTTGAGCAGCGGGAAATCGATGTTGGGGACGGCAAGCTGTATGTCCATTTCTGGCAGGATCACGATTTTGAACTGAAACGCGATGTGCCGGATATGACAGAGTTCAAAAAACTGCTGAACCGTCCCAAGAAGCCCAAGATGCAGCTGATTGGGCAGGACGGCAACATTTTCGCCATCATGGGTCGCGCATCCCGGCTGCTGAAAAGCAGCGGGCAAGGTGACAAAGCCAAAGAAATGCGTGACCGCGTTATGTTCTGCGACAGCTACCAGAAAGCACTCAGCATCGTTTCCGAGTATGTGGAAACCGAACTGTCGCCCAGCCCTACGCCCAAGCGTGACCGGGGTGATGCCAGATGAAGAAATACGAGATCACCGACATTGCCCATCCCGACAATCCCAACCTGCACCGCATCCGCGCGGTGACGGACTTGACTGAGGATGTCCTTGCCGGGATGCTCGGCGGCTATGTGGAAAGCTATGACAACCTCGACCAAGAGGGTCGCGCATGGATTTCAGCGGATGCCATCGCCTGTGAAAATGCAGTTGTCTGCGGTGACGCCATCCTTACAGATTACGCCGTCGCAAAGGGCTGCGCCTATGTCGGCAATAGTGCCATGATGACCGGCCACGCCATCGCACAAGATGATGCGGCTATTTGCGGCGGGCTGCTCACGGGCAAAAGCTGTGTCTGCGGTTATGCCGTGATTCGGCAGGATGAGCAAACCTTGTGCGCACCGATCATTGACGGCAGCGCCCGTGTATATGGCGAAATCTCCGGCAATGTAGTCTGCCGCGGCAATGCCGTTGTTCTGCCCGGTACCAAGCTCGACAACAGGACGCAGGACTGCTTTGTACTCGAAGATGACCGTGTTTCTGTGCAGACGGCAAGCCGAACCCCGCCCCCGAAAGAACCCCGTACCCATGATTTTGAACGATAAAACGAAAGGAAGATGCCTTTGACGAACACTCCCGAAACGCTCAACATTCTCAACCCGAATTTCCGGATGCCCGAACACTGCGGCGGTGACCGCTGGTCGATCCTGCACGGGGATTCCCTGCAAATCATCCGCCAGTTTGAACCGAACAGCTTCGATGCCATCATCACCGACCCGCCCTATGCCAGCGGCGGCAGCAGCCAGACCACCAAAAACCGCAGCACCAGCGAAAAGTACAGCAGCATGAGTAAGGACAAAGCACTGCCCGACT
>UMAM01008217.1_pt1 | contig 12855 bp, 10 predicted proteins | sample 1963711 | NCBI WGS metagenome assembly UMAM01 (sample SAMEA4835916, study PRJEB28245) | human gut metagenome | biome: gut microbiome; material: fecal sample | place: Denmark | collected 2008
CCAGACCGGAGCGGATCAACGTGCCAAGCTCATCATAAACATAAAGACGGCTGGCTTCTCCGGTCTTGTCAACCTTGATCTTATTACCGTATTGGTCATAGAAATTCTCCGTCGTGACGATACTTCCGTTATAACCGGATTTTTCGACCTTCACATCATGACCCAACATATTTTGATAGGTCTTTTTCCAGTGGGAACTGTTTTCACTTCCCCAGCGCACCATGGTCCAATAACAATTAGAGGAAGTATCAACTCCATAATCATAATATTCAGCAGGTTGAGCTGTTCCGGTGATGCTTTTGATTTTTCCGTCCAGATAGTATTCTGTAATCAGGGTAAAGCCTCCAGGGAAAGTTTTAGTGGTGATCCGGCCGCGGTTGTCTGTGGGAGGCGTATAAGCATAAGTGGTTGTCCGCCCTTGTTCATCAATGACTTTCAAAAGACGTCCCAGCATGTCATATTCGCTTTGTATTGTCAAACTCAGATTGCCTGCCTGCTTCTTGAGTTCAAGAACTCTGTTATGTGCGTCATACACATAATTTGTAGTAAGATCAGGCGAATTACCGTATCCCTTCTTAATTTGAGTGGCAGGACGTGTCAAAGGATCATAAGTATACAATATCTCTGTGCCATTTTCTTTTTTGGCAGATGTCAAGCCGCAACATCCCCATGTATAATCGCTTTCCTGATTATTCGAAATAAGTCGTTTGATAACCTGATGCCGTTCATTGTAGACTTGGGCAGTCCAAAATATTCTTTCATAACCAGAACCGGTATAAATATATTTTTCTATCAGAACCTCGTCACCGTGACCATCCTTGACAGTAACTTCCCGGGTAGTCTTGAATGCAATACCATTGGGATGATTTTGAGTCGTAATTGTTTTTATTGTGCGGAATGCACTTCCGGTCGAGTCTGCCACAAAAGAACGGGACTGGGGATCATAATTTCCATATTCATAAGTATAATTTTCTATTATACCATTGGCATTTTCAATAGTTTTTATTCGATCTGCTGTTGCTGCTCCAGAATTGCCGGGATAATAGATTCTAGTTGTCCGCATATTGCCGGCATCCCCGTAACCAGCTGTTGCAGAAGCTGCCTTTTCTGTAATTTTTATCAGAGAATTATTTACTATTTTATATACATGAAAAGTCTTTTCAACCACAGTATTCTGGATTTTCCGGATCACTGTTCTCGGGCGGACATCCTCTTCCGAAATGATATCTGCAGGATCGTGAGATTCATATTGATTTTCAATTGATTCATTTACGGCAGAAGTGGATTTATACGAAGCATTCTTGAAACCTCTTGTCAATAAATTCCTACGTCCATCCGTATTGAATGTATATGTTTCCCATTTTCCTGTATAATACTTGCGAGCCTTATATTTTGAATAACTTCCGACTTGTGAAGCATCTTCATGAAATTCAATGAGGTCTGTCAATGCCAATCCATCGGGATCATAAATTGTTTTATGCAACATACCACCCCACGGATATTTATAAACAAATTCCTTTTTATGGAAAACAAGTCTGTCATTGAGCTGAGGATCAAATGTTTTATGCTCAACAATCAGCTCATTGGAATTCTGGTTCCATCTTTCACTTTTTATTCTTTTCCTTAAATTTCCTCCGGAAACAACGCTCCATTGCCCTGTCTGATCATTAAACGTCCAGTCATATGTGTATATATTTCCGCTAGATGTTTTGGATATAAGAATTCGATCATAATTAACAACGGTCTGTCCTGAAACAGGTAAATGTTCCGGATGAATTCCAATAGAGTAAACTGTATGCGGCTCGGAATTTGTCTGATAGAGACCATTTACCTTTCCTGTAATAGCACTATGCGGATAAAGCCGAATCTGATAACTGTAGGCATCAGTGATGACAATATCTGCCAACCCGTCCGCACTGGAGTAAATCTGGCGTAAACTTCCGGCAGAATCTTTGATGATATCTATGCCGATATTCTTATTGTCATAAGTGAATTGTTGTCCTGTAGGAGAAAACAATGCAACTTGCTTTCCTGTCTCTGCTGAAAAACGGGCAACAGAACCATTATTGAAGATGCGGTCATAATAACTTTTCCCATTTTTTTGTATTTCTTGCAAAGAGGAAGAAAAATTACGCTGGCGTCCTGATGGCTTTGCTTTTTCAAGCCTGTTGCTATTGACTGTTCGTATATTCTGATTAGCTGATGCAGAGGTCAATCGGTACGTTACGGAATAGCCATTTGGTCTTTTTATTGAAATCGCGCCAAGATTTTCTGTTCCTGTCTGAATAATTTCTGAATTGAGATTTGAAACATATAATAATCCTGCAGGAGAAACAATATTGGCAGACGGCTTTTCTTTATGTAGGCGTAAATAACCTTGCGGCAACTGCGTTGAATTTAAATTCTGACCAAATTGTATTTTCAACTCTATTGAGCTTGGACAATCTCCTGTATCTCCATCACAGCTGGCAGAACATGACTCGGGATCCCCAGTGTCACCTTCATCTTCTCCTTCTCCTTCCCCCTCTTCCTCACTATCATCATTCGCACCATCTTCACCGTCACCACCATCTTCATCACCATCTTCGCCACCAGTAGAATTTTCATCTGTATATCCGTTATCATCATTTGTCGGTAAATTGGCGAGCACAGAAAAAAAGAAAGAGTGTCCTAACAAAAGGCTAAAGATAAAAAATAATTTCAAATAAGAAGAAAGAGAGCTCAAAGTTATATGCTTGCCTGTTTTCATGAAAGTTTGCCTGATCTATTAAATATTTAGAAAGAAATGATTTTGATCTAATTGTCTACTGGATTATTGAATAGACTCTGAAAAGACAAGTTTTCTTTTCACTTTATCTTTTTTCCACATAAGCAGGAGGAATGTCAGAAAGGAGGCTGGAATTACGGCTAAATTACCAATATATTTTGAATATTTGATCACTTGCATTGGGTCATATCCCAGCCAATGGGCAGAAAGCGGGAGAAGCGCTCCTAATATAAAGGCAAATGCAAAAGCCAGAAATATGAAGCGGATAAAATAATTACACCAAGTCCAATAAAACTTGAAATCATGAGAAGAAGAATTGGGAATCGACAGAATAAAAGGAGAATTTTTAAACTTCCTATTGATTACATAAAAAAATGTGAACAGGGTTGCCAGCAAATTAGCAAAAAAACCATATGATAATGCAAAGATAAAAAGTTTTTGAGGCATAAAACCGACAAGGCTCAAAAGATTAAGCAACCCACCACCTACTAACAGCAAGGCAACAAACAAAGCTGCATATCTCCAGAAAAATCTCCACCACGCATACAAAACAAGCTTAAACTCGATTCTGTTCATAAATGATATCCCATCTCAAATTTAATAGGCTGAATTACCTTTGTTATTTTAATCCTGTTTCTTCTGAAAATCAAGCCGCAACAGATAATATATTACATTCATAAAGAATTACAAATTTCTAAAAAATAAAAGGTTGGACATCAACAACTATTTAATGTGTATAATAAATCTACGTCCTTTGAACATGGTCAGAGACCAACAGGTGCGATCTTATCTTTCAGATTTCGTTAGTTGGAAAGCGTTCCGCCATACTCCAAAAATGCCAGAGACATCGCACAACAAAATAATATATACCGAAAAACATATGCAAATACAACTTTTTCATTCTTTCATGCCTCATATTGCTATGATTTATTTTCAAGCGAGTTTTTAAATACAGGTGGACAAGTCGTTTGTGTGTCACAATGTCGTCGAAGTTTAGGTAGAAGATTCTTATCTTTATAGTATGAATTTGAGACTCTTATCTTTGAAGTTGGGATTTCACTTAAATTTGAGAGTGTTTGTTTTAGACTGTTGATCTTCAAGGTGCTTCGTGGACCTATTGCGATCTGCATATTTTCCAACATCTCTTTGTTTAAGGGTATATCAATATATTCTCCTACATTTCGTGAGAGAGTAATAGATAATCTTGTTTCTCGTTCATGTTCCCATGCGGAATTCTTTACATAGCCAGTTAGTTCTTCTTTCAAATAGCAATTATCATTTTCAACGATCTTAGTCTGTCTGTTGCTCTGATTCCACCAATGTAGTTCTTTCTGAGGGCACAAACATTTCTGACCTGTTGGTAGACATGCAGGCTTATTTAATGGGCAATCAGAGTAAACCTGCCTGCCTCCGAAATAACCTTGATAGTAGCAGATATCGTGCAGGACTACAGAATCTTGCGAATCAGAAATTTCATATAATCTTCTGTCAAACCTTTGCATCCATTTTTTGATTACATCAGTAGATAGACGAATCCTTACAGCATCTTCCCAAGGTATGCCATACATTGACCACATGGCAATATTGTCTTCATCACCAAACGAAAAACACGTAGAATACAACTTCTCCCATAAGGAAGAATTTCCTTTTTCTTTGTATTCCTGTAAATCATTCATTGTTTTTGCACTGTAAAGACGCCATGTTTTGTTTCCAAATATACACTGAAGTTTTTCAGCTGTAGTATAATGAAACAGAAATTTATGTCTAGAAGTACGCTTTACTAAGAAATCTTTTAATTCACTGCTATTTTTGATGTTGCTAAAATACATTATGCCTCTCCCCTATGATAAAATTCACTCCAACTCACTACTGTCCGGTAAAAAATCCGAACAGACTTGTTAAAATCGGGACTTGTTCTATATTAGAAGTGGTCAAACCACTAATATTGAACAAGAAAGTCCCGACAATGCATTACAATAGCATCTTTCAACAGCTTTTCAACTTTCTGCCGAGACATCGATTTGAAGATGCAGTAAAAAACACTGTTATTGTGTTAGCGGGCGGTCAAAATGCACCACTGATGGGCACCTGAAAATGCACCTCCTCTGAAAGACCGATTATATTCTTCTCTGGATAACCCAGAGGAGAATATATGGCAAATTTTTTAGAGGGAAGTATGCAAACGACCATTGAACAGCTGTCCCGGAAGGGATGGAATATTCGCCACATAGCGAAAGAATTGGGCGTAAATCGCCGAACAGTAGCCAAATATGCGAAACATCCGGCAGGAGTATTTTCAAAGTGTACCACCCCATCCGAAGGGGTGCCCGTCGGGAATTCTTGGAATAACCAAGCAAAGTGCACCACCCCGTCCGAAGGGGTGCCCGCCGGGGAAAGTACCGTACTGCCAATCAGTCAGAGTGCCTGCATTCCGTTTCATGCATTCATCAGGAATGCCTTGACTGAGGGACTCTCGGCTCAACGGATCTATCAGGACTTGTGCAGCGAGTATGCCTTCTCAAACAGTTATGATTCCGTGAAACGTTATGTCCGGAAGCTGAAAGCCGTAACCGAATTGCCCTTCCGTAAGGTTCCGAAGTATTGAAATGCGGACGCGGATAGACCGTCCGCTAATTCAACGATTTCTGCAATCTGCGCACCCGTTTATGATTCACTCTGTAACCGCGGCGTTTCAGTTCAGCAGTCAAACGGGGAACTCCATAAAATGGTGTCACCATATAAATCTCCAGCATTTCGTTTTTGACCTGTTCGTCGGAAGCTGTCCGGGAAATCTCTCTTTGGCTTTTGTAATATAAAGCTCGAATGAGGAACCTGAAGTAGCTTCAACTGGCGATTCACGCTTAAATTCGGATTCTGATCGTTTATTTGAGCTTTTCTGGATTCAAGCCGCAGGCCAAGGACACACTTCGTAAAAAGTCATTCTCGATTTCAAGGCATCTGATTTTTCTCATCAGATCGTCCTCGGTATACGGCTTGTTCTCTTTCCATTCTGCCTTGGACTGAAAAATCTCGGACGCGCCTTCCACGAGTTTTTTCCACTGCTGAACCTGATTCGGATGAACCTGGTATTTCCCCGCAATCTCGGCGACGGTCAGTTCTCCGCGCAGCGCTTCCAGTGCTACACGGCTTTTGAATTTGGAGTCATACGACTTTTTCATAAAAACGCCCTCCCTTTTCAGGTTAATTTAACGGGCTTTTTACACCAAGTCAAGTTGTCCAGTTTTCAGGGGCAGCCGCACTTCCTACGGTCGAGATAAAATACCCTCTTGCCCATAAGTGTTGTCCTCCTACATTTTGACGATAACCCAAAAAGTTTCGGGCAACGTAAATGGCGCTTTTCCCTTTCAAATATCCTACGACATAGGATACAGGATATTTGGGAGGAATAGAAAGTAACATATGAACATGATCTTTACATAAGTATCCTTCTTCAACCTCACTTTCCATGTCACGCGCAAGATCACGGAAAACTCATCCAAGATACTGACGCAATTCTTTATATAAGGTCTGTTTACGATTGGGGATAAATACGACATGGTATTTGCATTCCCATTTCGTATGAGCTAAGTTACCATATTTCTTCACTGATATCTCCAAGAAACTTTGAGCGGTTCTCTTGGGTGATACCTTTACCATTCACGACTGAAAAAGTCAAACTTAGACTGTCCACCGGCTCAAGCCGGTGGTTTACCCTCATTTAATTATTTCATAATGAAATATTCCGCCGTACCCCCGTCTATGGTATATTCAATTCCATGTGCCAGCTGTTCCGAGGAATAAGTTCCAACGATTCGATTGTCGATCAGATTGAAGATTCGTATCTTCTTTCCTAATTTCGGATAGATTCTTGTGTCTAGCTGAAATACCGTTTTCTGTGACTTGCGCGTATCATTGTTCAAAACAAAAAGATTCTTGTCTGGATATGCATAAGGCTGAACAGCCGGATTGCTTGAATAAAGGCGGAACAGTTCCTTTTCTCTTCCTGCGGCTCTGAAGATTGCTCGTTTTATCAAATCATCATATTCCGAATCTTGACTCTGAAAGGAAATGTAAACACAGTATCCTTTCCCGAACATATTTTCTCCTATCAGGGGGCGAATCGGCTTGCCGCCATCCCCAGATGCGAGCACCCGGAAATTTTCTCCCGGACGAATATTTTTGTCACTCCGGAAAGGTTCTCCAGAAAAGGTGTCCGGAATTGACTTCATAAGAAAAGCATTTTCATACGGTGTGTAAATGTTCAGCGTATGTCCTCCGTCTCCGGAAATATATTCAAAACCCAAGACATCGGACAATTGATTTTTTCCCTGAAAACAAGCTGGGACACCAACTCCAAGGAAGCCGCCTCCATTTTTTACAAAGCTACGGATATTTTCTGCAAGGCGCGGGTCTTTCCAACTATCCGTTCCGACCCAGGCGCTTTCACTGTTGCCGTAATTCAATAATACCGCAGCGTCACTTGGTACTCCATGTTCAGCAATTTCACCAAGACTGATCCATTTCATGTTGACGGGAATATCTGTAAAATGCCGGAGAAAAGGATCCTTCCAAGGACGCCATGAGTATTGTTTTCCCCATTCATTGATGACGTATACATTCAGATTGTGCGTAAACACTTTTTGATTATGCATATACTTGTACATCAGCAGAAATTCCTCGTTGATTCGTTTGAAAAGACGCATGTACAGATCCACAGTAGCGGCGTCGCCGTATGAAAACAGAGGTGCGAATTCTGCAAAGTAGTGCATATCACGGATACGGAAGAGTTCGCCACGCCGATTTCTCTGCCAGTTGTCCAGTATTTTTGAAATAGAATCCGGACGATTGATCATATAAGCAAACAGCCATTCCAAACGACCGGATGTCAATGCTTTTCCATTCTGTTCCGTCATAGAGCGGACATCCACAGCATCCTGGAGCGGGCGGGCGATTGATTGAATACCTGTTTCCCGGAAAGCATCCAAGTCAGGCTCAAATCCGAGGTGTTTGTCTCCCCAGTAGAATTGATACATGATCCCGTTTGTTTTGGCTGTATCAGAGACCTTCTTCATGAAGTCGGTTACCAACTTCTGATTGAATTTCATCCATGCCCTGATCTCCGGTGTCGGAGTATAATTGATTGCCGGACCATCAAGTGAGGCAAACAGCATTGCAGGACGAAAACGGATTCCGGAATATTCCTCAAAAGCTTTCTGTACTGTTGGATTGGCATTACATCCGTTATATCCCCAGAATTCCCACCACTTCATGCGTTTGCCTGTAAAATAGTGAAAGCAGGCATCCATATGGTGGAAAAGCAGTTTATTTTTATATTGTCCGCAAAACTTCTCCCAGTCTGCCAAATAAAATTGGATTTGTTCGGGATCAGGCAGTGAAAGGTTTAATCCTGTTCCGTGTCTTGCAAAATAATATACGGCATAGCGGTGCCCTGCCACCGGATTTTTAACAGTGACAGTGTAGTGCTTCTCATCCAAAGTCCAGCCAAATCGGGGGGCAACATCTGCTTTTGTATTTTCATCGCGAACCTGCCAGTATTGATAAGGATCGTAATACAGATTGGCGTGTGGATCCTTTACGGACAGTTCAAGACTTTTTCCTGCGGCAGCCACGCCATCGGAAAAACTGTAACCGGTTTCTTGACGTTCCGGATGCTTTGCCATCCATTTGTTGATTGTTGAATTTGCAACCAACGGTCCGATGGTTGAAACCTTTCCATTTCTAGACAGTATAAAATTCAGCTGCTCCTCATCTTGGATTCTGGGGTGTGAGGAACCAAGCCCTATCAGGAAATTTCGTGCATATAACTCTTTTGCTTTATCATAAACAAGCTCACGGAAAGCCGGTTTCCCGAATGGCGGCAGTTCCGTCATGATCGGAGGCAAACCACCATCTTTTCCACTCAGCAATTTTTCATCGAACTCACGCTCAGCCATTTTATGAAGACGATCCGCATAGCGGAAAAGTTGTTTTTCATGAAAATGCAGTTGCCGATATAAGGCATCAAAACTGGAAAAGAAACGGTTATCCAGGTAAACTTTCAATTTATTAGTATAAACTGCAGGGAACTTCTGTCGCTTTATGAGTTGTTCCAACTGGCGTTTTCGAAAGTCTAGGGATTTTCTTACAATTTTTCGCCGAATTGTTCCCTCTGGCGTTGTCCATGAATAGACATCATTATCGACAACTGGACGAACCGGTTCGCTGATGCCATTCATCATGGTAAATGCGACTGCTTCATCAGGAGAAAAAACGGCGCTCTTAGGCAATGCCGCAGGACGAAAGTGTCCAGCGGAAGGTTTTATCATCTCTTCATTGGTCAAACGGCGATTATAGAATTGAACCATTTCAATGGTTCCCTTAAAATAGCGGTTGCTCCGAAAAGGATGTCCTCCAATACTGATGTCTCCCGGCGTTCTGCGAAGACTACCACGATAATTGTTTGAGATATGCTGTTTTCCATTTACTGTAATACCCATTTCATCTCCGCAGATGAAAGCAAAAATGTGAAGTTTTCGTCCCGTCTCAACTTTGACTTTTGGACTTGAGAAATAGTCGGGTTTCCCATCCGGTGTGCTATCCATGGCAATCGTTTCATCTGGGTTGATCCAAAGACGGGCACGGGTTGATTCAAATGCAAACAGGGCATTGGCACTATCTTTGGGAAATTCATGGATTGTACAAACCATTTCAACCGTGAAACTTTCGCTTTCCCTTAACGCCGGATGATCCGGAACCGTTACAAAATTTCCTGTTCCATCACCCTTAAAAACAGTTTTTCCTGTTTTGTCCTTGACCAATGCATCCAAATGATTTCCGGAGAAACTATGCAGAATTCCGGGGTTGATATTGGGACCATAATCCCTCACAAAGCCGTCTTGGGCATCTGCAAAATCATAAGCGGCAACCAGTCCGTCTGGATCACTCGCTCCAAACAGGACGGAGAAAAATCCCCCCATACAGTATGCCAGCAATATCCATAATGTTTTCATTGAAAATCTTCCATTTCGTGTTTACTGTTGTTATTTGTCCTCGTCCGAAAGCCAACTGTTCTTTTTATCATATCCATCCAGATTTGACAGTATTTTGGGAACTGTGGTAACGGAACCGTCAAGCAACAGGACATTCAGTTGATTGTCATGTCTGGCGCGTGTCACATTATTTTTGTCATTATTTGCCTTCCAAATATCCAGTAAGTGCATGGTGCCATCCGTTGCGGCAATCGTTGTCGACGGAGAGGAAAAGTAAGACAATTTTCCACCCCGCCGGTGTTTGGGATTTTTGGAGTCAGCGGTATGGAGATTCACATTCATGACATAACCAATATGCGTAAATGTTTCGTATCTGCTCTCCCCCGGACACTCCAGAACATTGCCTTTCGCTCTCGTTCCGGCATGAGGTTTCAATCTGAGATAAGTGACATACGAATTTTCAAGGCACCATATTTTTTTCCAGTTGTCTCTGTCATTGACAACGGGAAGAACATCATTATTTTTTGATGCATATCCGGAAAGAGCAACTCCTATCTTCTTCAAATTATCCTGACATTTAATACGGTAGGCAGTATTGCTTGAGTTGAATCCTGCAGTCAAGACCACGGTCATGCATCCGATTCCTACGAGAATAACTCCCAAGTCAATGATTCTGAAATTTGTTCCCATTTTAACCTCCTGATTTTTTACTGTTGATTTTTGTATGCTATAAATGAACTGACAAGGGCGCTGTTTATAGCTCGTATTGTAGCCAGCGCCATTCATTTGCATTCGTGGTATATTCTATAAACTCGCTTCTTGAAATTGAGGAAGCATGTCCGTCCAGCCAATTGATATTTACGCCCCGGTTGTGACGGAACATAACACGCCCATTGGCATTTGAATCAAAAAAGTTCAAGGCTTCATTATGCACATAATATCTATCGGTGGTATTATTGGAGCTGTCCTGAAAAACAAATACGTTGCTCTGATTTTGAAATCTACCCAGCTTCATTCCCTGTTTTTTACCCGAAGAATTGATGTAATTCAGAAATTGATTCATGCCATATCCAATTTTCACCTTACTGCCGGTTGCTTCCGCATCTGCCGTATAAAATTTAGGCACGGAGCCTTGTGTATAACTATCCTGATTCGGGCATTCCAGAACATTGCCTTGTGGACGTGCTTTGGTTATGTCAGTGTTCAGCTTGAGATATTCCGGAAAAACACTGCGACAGGACCAAGTATGATAATAACTTCCATAATCTGCCGGAGATGTTCCCAACGCTATGGGGGCCCAGTCATTATAATCAGCAGCATACATATGCAATGCAGTTCCAATCTGCTTCAGATTACCGGTACACTTTATTCTCCGCGCAGACTCTCTTGCCATTGACAATGTCGGTAAAAGCATTGCGGCAAGGATTGCAATGATTGATATAACGATTAAGAGCTCTATCAATGTAAAAAGTGTATACCTGTGGCTGGGACTGTGTTTCATGAATCTGCGGAAAAGTACACGGGAATGATGTTTAACCTCTTTCTCTGTCAACTGAAATAATTTTTGAGATGCTGTTCTCATCTGTCAACTCCATTTCTTATTTGTCTTTGCCGACTTACTCATATCAATGTCGCTGCGAATTGGTATCTTTTTCCAAATTCTTTGCAAATGCCTCGGGAAGAAAAAAGTCACCATAAAGTTTCTGTTCTTCCACAATCCGGTGTGCCCATGAAAAATTCCCGATGCCACAACATGAATGTGAATCGGAACCAAGAGAAAAGCTTACCCCAGCCTCTTTCATAATCTGAACGATTCTTGAATATTCTGAATGGAACTGTTCAAATGATGTTGTAGTGTGCCAGTAATACATCTGATTCATGATTTCAAAGACTTTTCCATGCCTGACAAAAGCATCCGCCAGATTACCCAGCATTTCATTTGTGAATCTTTCCAGCGACAGGTTCAGGGGAGGAAGACCGCAGTTCAAAGGATGTGCCAGAATTGTTATCTCGGGAATGCTGCACGCATTGATCAGTGTATTGCAAAATACTGATGCGATGTTTTCTGGGTCCTTGAGCTCGGCAAGCTGTCGGAAAAGAATCCCGTTGCAGTCCATCAGTACCAAGTCAAATTTTCTGAGGATATCTGCTGAAACTACAGGTTTTCCAGAGAGATCCGCCACCGTTGTTTCTGTGCCGAAAAGAATTTTGACTTTACTTGCGGGTAAATGATTCGAATGATAATTTGTCCATAATCTTTCAGCCTCGGCATCGCTGAAGGCATGATCCGTAAAGACCATTCCAGCCATTCCATAGGATTCAGCTGACTGAAGCATGGTAAGCAAATCGTTCCGTCCGTCCGAAAAACTGGTGTGGGTATGTAAATCATATTGAAAAATGTTCTTCATATTTCAAGCTCCATTCCATCATTGGCAAAGATAATCTTTGAAGGGAGGGAACCATGAAACAGGTCATGCAGCTTTTTTTCCGGCTCAATATCCAAGTCCGGGTGAAAATGAGTGAAAACTGTCATTCGGGGACAGACATCCTCAAGTAACATCAGAAAATCGTCCGGCATAAAGTGGGCCATCTCCAGAATAAGCAAATCCGTTTCCTCACGAAGTAGAGGCCGCAGTTCCATGACAGATTTGATATCTCCGCTGTAAACAATCCGCTTGCCCTCGCAATGTATAGCGATACTGTAACTCTGGCCTTGGTTCAACAATCCCTCCTCGGCAGCAAGCTCTGACAAACGCTTCAGATGGGCGTTCGATATGGATTCAATGGAAAAAACACCGATCTCCTGTTCTGCTCCGCATTGAATTCCTTCGATTTTCAGATGAAATGGGAGCACACTGTCAAACAGATAGAGCATGTTGAGAAAACCTTTGTACAGATGAGTCCCCTCAGACGGCATCAAGACTTGAAACACTTTGTCCCTCCGAGAAATCTGCATGGTCTGGATCAGCTGCGGCAGGGCTCCGGCATGATCCGGATGCAGATGAGTAATTACCATTCCATCAATTTCATTCAGGTCTGTGCCATGTCGAATCAGCAGGGTGCTTAAGGGTTCTCCTCCGTCCAGTAGCAGACCATGCC
>UMAM01034222.1_pt1 | contig 12817 bp, 11 predicted proteins | sample 1963711 | NCBI WGS metagenome assembly UMAM01 (sample SAMEA4835916, study PRJEB28245) | human gut metagenome | biome: gut microbiome; material: fecal sample | place: Denmark | collected 2008
AACCTTTTGGATTGCAGCGTCTTAAAGTGGCGGGATGGACGAGGTGCCGCCATAGTTTCGTAAGTATATTGATTACCAGAATATATTTTCGATAGCGTCGTATAGTTGCTATTTTTTTATCGTTTGCGCCGCAGGTTTTGCGGAGAATAGAGGTTTTGCGTAGCTAAGAGAGACTATTCATTTGGATGTATTTTGTTTCGATTTATAACATAGTGCGTCGAACGCCCTACGCCCTCTTTTAGGAGGACTCCTTTTGCGATGAGGTCGTTGATTTCGCGCGAGGCGGTATCTTGCGAGCAGTCGCGGATATTCGCCCAGCGCGACGAAGTCATTTTGCCGTCAAAGCCGTCGAGCAATCTATTTATGAGCTTTCGTTGTCCCGCGCTTATGTCGACATCTACAAGGTTTTGCCAGAATCGGGCTTTAAACATAAGTTTTTCACTCGTTTTGTCGGCGTCGGAAATTGCGTCGAAAAGCGTATCGAAAAACCAGATTAGCCAACCCGTTATATCGAGGCTGCCTTTTTGCGTGTGCTCGATTATATCGTAGTAATTTCGCCTGTTTAGCTCTATTTGTTTCGACATACTGTAAAATCGCAACTGCGACTTTTCGCACTTAGCCAGCATATACTCCGTAATTGCGCGTGTTATGCGCCCGTTGCCGTCTTCAAACGGATGCAGCGTTACAAACCACAGGTGCGCGATTGCCGCCGCTATTAAATCGGGCTTTACCGAATATGTCCAGCGCAGAAATTTTGCGACTTCGTCGGGAATTACTTCCGCTTTCGGGGCTTCGTAGTGAATTGTCTTGCGGTTGCCGCGCTCCGAAACAACCTGCATTCGCCCGAATTTATCCGAGCGGAATTTGCCGACTTCTATTTCAGACATACCGCTCCACCCCGTCGGGAATAACGCCGCGTGCCACGAAAAAAGCCGTTCCTGCGTAAGCGGTCGGTCGTAGTTGTCGATGGCGTCCATCATCATGCGCACTACTCCATCTACATAGCGGCTTGGTTCGGTGGAAGATTTGTAGCTTATGTTGAGCCTGCGCGCAACCGACGAGCGAACCTGTTCGAGATTGAGATTCGCGCCCTCGATTTCGGAAGATTTTATGATTTCATCAGAAACGCTACTTAATACCTGTTCGTTTTTTACGTCGAAACCAAGGGCACCCATTTTGCCAAGCAATTTCCCTTGCGCAAACACAACCCGCGAAAGCGCAGATTGAATGTCCGCCGCATTCCAAACAAACTTAGGCCAACCTTTGCATTCGTAAATATACATACCCAACACCTCCTTTATCGACAGTATCAAAACACACCTTGCGGAGAAAAACAAGCATTATCTCCGCAAAAGCTGCGGAGATAATAAACTAGGTCTAGCTTTTTAGAGCTGAAATTTCATTGTATAACTTTTTAAGATGATCACTGGACATGTCTAAAATGGGTTCATACATGAAGGAATTTATATGAATGTTTTCTGGAGTCATCAAATTTACTTTATCTATGAGATGTATCGAGTATCTATCATCAGGAAATTTTTCTTTATATTTCTTTGACAAAGCATATGTCTGATTTTCTTTAACTGTATTTATAAATTCATCATCGTTTATTTTCGCCTTCATGTATCTTTCCGCTTTCAGACGTATTGCCATTGACAAAATAACCTTGTCTTCAAGTTCCATTTTTGCTACAACTTCTTTGCTAATACCGTCAGCTAAAATATATATTTGAGATTCTACTTTAGTGTCAGGCGAATCCCCATTCGCTTTATTTATTGGAATTAGTTTGCGATATATATCGCGAAGGCTAGCCATTGTAATAGTTTGAGTATCTTCCTTTTGATGTAACAAACTTGTTAATGTTAAAAATATGTCTTCTTTACCGCACAATTCAGCAAGATTTCGAATAAATGGTATTGCTGCAATTTCATATTTTAATGAACTGAATTTTTTCCATTCATTAAATGGATTTTTCTGATACTTTTCTTCAACTAGATCGATTCTATCATTATACTTTTCTGCACAAAATCTGTTCTTTCTAGGAAGTCCAAGTCTGCTTGATACATTCCTATGAAAATCAAAATTATGTGTCAGTATTATTAGTTTAAAATATTCTATTTGAGAAATATCTTTTAAATACTCGATGATTGCATATTTATTTTTGTAGTCAAAAGAATCTGCAATATCATCGACAATAAAAAGTGTCGGTTGTTGTACTTGAACTCTACTCTCTACTTCAAATAAAATATTTAAAATATATAGCGCTCTCTTCTCTCCCTGACTTAATACGGAAAGTAATAGATCCTTTTCTACATCTTTTTCATCCTCTCCTTCTTTAAAGTCAAATTTTATTACAGGAACTTTACCAGCCAATACAACATCGGATTGATTTCCTATTTTTAATCTAAATGGCACTGAATATCTGTCATTAAATTCATCAATTACATCTTGCCATTTTGTATGCTGTTTGTCTGCTTCTACAATAATATCTCTAATCTCTTTTTTACTATTCTCATATAGCTCTAAAAGATTTACATATTCATCTTTATTTTCCGCTAGATACGCAATCCACAACTTTTCTTTAAACGCCGAATATTTGTTCAATTCTGACAATATTTCTTTATGTATTTCCAGATAATCGCGAAAGTCTTTTGTTGCCTTATTCTTTGCCAATGCTTTGTCCAGTTTGTCAAAAGCATCTTTCAGAGCAGAATTATTTATGATTCCTTCCTTTTCTTCTTTAATTGCAGATTCAAGATCCTCCTCTGTTTCTATTCGCCTTTCTTCGCCGTTTGTTCTTATATTGACGGAATGCCTCGCCTTAAACCACCCATTATCTTTCAAACGCTTTGCTATATCGCTTGCATTGTTGTGATTAAATACGCCCTTTTTGAAAAAATTAGAAGATTCCAATAATTTATCGTATGTTTCTATATATTCGGTTAGTTTCCCGAGGACTTCCGCATCTCTAAAAATCAATTCACTACCATCGTTAAAAACTTTGGCATATTCTATATTTTCCCAACCTCTTTTGTTTTCCAAATAATCATCAACTTCACTTTTTACTCGATTTAGGGCGATTAAAAAATCTCTTTTGCTCGATATATCTTGAGATAACTTTTCTTCAATTTCGACCTCGCTTTTCAATCCCGATAATTTTTTTATTTTTTTTAGAAGCGATAGTTTTTGAGTGTCAATTTCTTTATAAATAGCTTCATATTTTTGTCGGAGTTCCTTATTCACAAGTAAAGTAGATACCTTATCAGATTCAAAATCGGCGATATATGGCTCTATGACAAAAACTTCTTCTGGATCAATAGGTTTACCTGTTTCATCTGTTATCATACGAGTCGTTTCTCGATGGGGATAAATCCGGTCTGATGTGTCGAGTTTATGAACCACATCGTTAAATGTTTTCGCGAATGATGTTTTCATGACTCCATTGGGAGCATAAATTGTAATGACATTTCCGTTCGAGAAATCCAACTCTGATTCGAGCCTTCGAATCCCATAGCAATTTTCAAAAGTCAGCTTAATCCGTTTCATAACTGTTTTTAGTTTCTCCCCTCATAAAGAATTAGTCAAATAAAATACAATACACACTAAAGAAAAATCATTTTAATGCTTCTATTTTATAGTTGTTACAGAATATGTCTTACATGAAGTCCTCCCCTAGAAAATCAAATGATTATTTTTCTTGCATAAAAAAATCTTTGATACAAAATGACAAGAACTAGATAAGGTTATGCCTCCGTCAAATTCACTAAAACTTGAACAGCGTATAATTCAGATTTTTTCTGATTGTATGACTAAATCTAAAACTTTTCGTTTTGAAGACAGACTGTATTCGGTTAAGTGCGTCGGGAAACCTAGACCGTCGCATGGAGAATGTAAGACTGACGTTTACATAAAAGGAGAATCATATGATGGTTCATTATTGGAACTGAAACTGTCAGTTAAAGATAAAACAACTAACGAATTCCAGGGGAACAAATTAAAAGCAGAGGATGCGAATAACTATTTTGGCGCTAATTGGGCTAAAATAATAAAAAAGGCTTCGCTATCTATTTCCAAGAATTTTGAAAAAACACACTTAATATTCGCGAAGGGGAAACATCCCACAAAAGCCAATTCAATTACTCTTGGATGGAAACTTGAAATTGCAAACAAAAGAAGACCTCTTTCGGCAGAAATACCTCTGACAATAGAGGAAATAAGGAATTTTATATTCAAAGGGACAACCTTATCTAAAGATAAGAAAAATGCAAAAGTTAATGGAATCGAAATTCAAGATTCTGGAGTCGCAAACTATTTAGTATTTGCAAATATAAACGATCTGACATCTACTGATGATGTTATCTCGAGAATGATTTTAATCGATAGTTATCAACCTCCACAAATTTATCTAATTTACACGGCAAATAATTACAGAACAAAAGAAGACAAGGCAGACGGACCAAGAAGTCTTGCGGTGCAAATTAAGTGGCATTGCATTGAAGGAAGATTACATCCTGAGTTTATATTCAATGAACCTCTAGTAAAGACAGGCGAAGGAGATATGAAGCCAATATTGCTTACAGCGTTGGAAGAATTGGGGAAGCGAAACCCAGAAGATATGGATGAGAATGATGTTTCAAATGGACAATTTCTATATGTTTAAGTCCTGAATTTATTGATTTCTAACGTATTATTCCAACGTTGCCTTAATCGCACATGCAATTTCATACGCAAGATTTACAGGGACGGCATTTCCGATCATCTTATAAGCATCATTGACATAATTATAAACAAACTGGAACGAATCCGGAAACCCTTGAATTCGAGCAACTTCACGAATGGTCATTCTTCGATAGAGATGTTCTTTCCCTTTTTCAAATTCTTGCCTATTTACTCCAACTTTTCGCATTTTTGGGGCTTGTGGATGCAGTTGGCACTGACGTCCAGACGCTTGAACTGTAAATGCTTGTTCATCCCATGACTTTACCCTGTTTCTGCTCATAAATATCGGAGAAAAAGCTCCAATGAAATATTCATTATTATTTATGGCATTGGGATTTTTGCGATTATGCGAAAACGCGGGAATCGCAGTTTCTTTTAGATCCCATATAACATCTCTTAGTGTTATTTTTTTTGTATCGTCTTTTGTTGACCCCTCTGGAAATTTGAAATCGATATTTAAATCATGTCTAAACCCTATATAAAACACTCGTTTTCTTTCTTGAGCAACACCATAATCTTTTGCATTCACGAGAGTAAGAGAAACGTCGTATCCACTTTTTTCAAAAAGAGATAAAATAGTATTCACTGCTTCCGAATGTCTATTTGCCAACATTCCACTTACATTTTCCGCCAAAAAGAATTTTGGTTTTTTCAATTGCAAAATTCTGATATAGTCAAAAAACAATTTCCCTCTGGAATCTTCAATACCTTTTAGTGCGCCAGCCTCAGACCATGATTGGCATGGCGGACCACCTATAATACCGTCAATATTTTCAGGTATATCTACTTCCGTAATATTTCGTATATCACCGCGCAGCAATTTAGTCTTTTTATGATTTACTTCAAATGTTTGCCAAATAGAAGGATCAAATTCATTTGCAATCGGAATAAAAAACCCAGCCTTTTCAAATCCCAAATCCAATCCTCCACATCCACTAAAAAGACTCAATATGTTCATTTTCTTTTTCATAGTATTGGTATATCGTCTGTTGAATCTTTCCCCAAAGTATCATACATCCACGTTTCTCTCTTTTTTATATCTCTGTTAGGATAGGACAAGTATCAATGCATTCAAGATTTTTCTCAATTATTTTTCATTTTCAGAATGGCAATCATTTTAAATCAAAATCTTTAGAACAGCGCAGAGGATGGCGATGAGGATGCCCACTTGCCAGACGGCGATTTTTTTGAAGGTTTCGATTTCGGTTTTGAGTTCGATTAGTTCCGCTTTCAGTCCCTTATGTCCGTTGCCGTAGACTGTGTGTTCGAGGGTTTCCAAGCGTTTTGTAATGTGCTCGATTTCCTTTTCAAAGACTTCGTTCATTTGCCGAGTGTAAACGCCTTTCTCGTTATGCCCGCGCCTATGTATGCGGAAATTAGGTTTGCCATAAGTTCTTTCCAAACATCTGCCAAGTAAAACCCGTTTATGTAGGCGACGGCGAATGACTCTTTTTCCGGAACAAGCCCCCAGAGCCAACCTCCCGATTGTTGGACGGTTTCGACGGCTATCGGAATGTCTCCGAAAAATGCGAATATAAACGGGCAGACCGCCAGCACGAAGAACGCCATAAAAAGCATAATGCGCCTGACGACAACGCCCTTGTCGCCGCTTCTGGCAAACGCCGAATCGTGAACCGCCGAGTCGGAAGACTGCTGTTTTTGCAGAGTGTCCAGAACCGCCGTAAACTTCTGGTTGTTCAATGCGGAAAGCTGCCCAAGCGTCGTGACGACCATTGTAGCCATCGCGCCCAGAACGCCGCTGTCCCATAATGCCGATATTGTTCCCATTTCTACGCCTCCCCCTGTGCCTTGCGGCGTTTGAGCTCTTCCGACTTCCACGATTTCAGGACATCGGCTTTCAATGCGGAATCGTTGGCGGGAAGCCCGTCGATGTTCTTCGGAAGCGAAAACGTCTGCGAATGCATAATGTTTCCGTCCGAATCGAGCGCTTTGCAGATGTAGCGGTTGCCGCAGAAGCCCAGAACGCCAACAATTTGTGCGAAGTCGCTCGCGTCTTCGCCGAGAGTGATTTTTGTGATGTATTTACCCATATTAACTAACCTTTGTGAAAATTAAATCGACCGAGCCGCCGCAGTTGCACGCATACATCGGCGCGACTTCCAGCGAATAGTAGAGTTCGGGAAGACCGCGCTTTGGGTATATGTAATACGGTCTGTTGGCGGGAATCGCGGGAAGCTGCTCCTCCCAAACCGTGTCGTCGTTCGTCCTGAGGCGGAAGACGTTCTTCTGGATTTCGTCTTCGGCACTTGAAGTGTCGGGTAGCTCCGAATCGAAACGCAGGACAATCTGCGAAAGCTCCAAGCCCGACGGGAAGCCCTCCGCGTAGAGATACGTCGTGCTCGAAAACGACGAAACTACAATGTGCTTCGTATAGTTTCCGTTTCCCTCGAACGGCATCGACCACCCGTAATATGCCAAATCCCTGCTCGACGCGCCGTAGTTCTTCCAAAATCCCGAATTCCCCGCGCCGTAGAAAAAGCCTTCAAAGCCCTGCAAACACGAGCAGGTAATCGAGTGCAGGTAAACCGCGTCGGTCGATTCCTCTTCGAGCTTGAAATAGGAGCTGCTCCCCTTATACAAATAGAGCTTGAACGAACCCGACCATTTGAGCGTTAGTATCATTTCCACGGTCTGCCACTCGTCCTTGGGCAGAATTACGCCCGACTTGTCGATGTTGTCGGTCTTTGAAACTATCGTCCCCGCGCTTGAGGGCGCAACGCTGCCGAGCCTCAGCTGGACTTTCGTGATGTTCGGGTTTGTCGTCGGCAGGTAAACCGAGAACCTGATTTTGTGCAACATTCCATTGCCGCTAAAATACTTTGTGGGAAGTTCGTATTCGTGCGACGTGTTGTAGGTGTCGGGCACGAGCGAAATTTTCAGCACATTCTTTTTGCCTCCGATTTCCGCGCCGCCGACACCTTTCGAATGCGAGCTGTTGCGCGTAAACGAGCTTGCGAACGTGCTTCTGAAATAGTGATAGCGCGAGTTCAAAATGCCTTTCGGCGGGAAATTGCCGTTTGCGAAATCCTCAATCGAGTAGTTGATTTTCGCGGTCTTGCCCTCGCTTGCCGTAAGCGGCAGCAGGAGCGAATTAGAATACGCCATAACCTGCTTCAAGCCCTTCCAGCCCAAGAACGAAGACGCGCCCGTTATGGAAAGTTCGTCGGGAATTACGCCCGAGGAAACAAGTTCAATGCCCTTGTATAGCTTGAAATTCCTGCCGTCTACGGTTAGCGCGATTCTGTCGCCGTATTCGATTGTCTTTGAAATCGCCGCCGTTTTCTCGACAGTTTCAGTTCCGCCGCTTTCGCTTTCTTGATAAATGTAGCCGAGTTTTAGCGTCCTGCCGTCTGCGGAAATTTCTGGCGTGAATATTCCGCTGTCGGCATATGAAATGGAATAGAGTTGCGTGTAATAGGCGGTAGGTTCGGGCAGATAGACCGTAAGGAATGTCGAGCAATTCCCCGCCACGAAGTCGTCGCCGAGCGTTGCGCCGTATTCCGAGGGAACGGACAATGAGGCGTCAGACCATATTCCGCACTTCATATACTTGAACAAGTCGCGCTTTTGCGGGACGTCGAGATTGGCTCTTGCCTGTCCTGTATCAGCCACGTCGGAAAGGTTTTCAGCCTTTTTTAGGTCGAGTTCGTGCTTTGAATCGACTTCAGATTTTGAATACACGCTAAGATTGCTTCTTGCGGTCTCTTTATTAGCAAGGTCCGAAAGATTGGACGCTTTTTTTAACGCCAATGCGTCATTAGCGTCGGTTTCGGACTTTGAATATACGCTGAGGTTTGTGCGCGAAGCCGCTTTGTCTGCCAAGTCTGAAAGATTGGCGGATTTTTTCGAGAACACGGTGTCGGTGTAAACTTTGTCGTAGAACTGCTCTTGAAGTTCGACGGCGGGCGCGTTTTCGATGAGGTCGTTCTTTACGCGGCAGGCGGTCTGTAAAATCGTAACGATTCTGCCCGCCGTGTCGGAGTATTCCACCTCCAAAAAGGCGGTGATATATTCGCTCTCCTGAACGGCGTTTTCGATTGCCGTGGTGTTTAGCGGCAACAACACTTCCGCACCGCCGTTCTGATTCAACGCGTAGCCTGCCGCATATGTGAGGGATTTGGGATAGCCCTTGAAACGCGCAATCGCAACTCGCAGAAAATCCATGCCGACTACAAGCGGCTTTACTTCGTAGAGCGATTCTCCACCCTTTTGCAAAAGGAAGATTTCGAGCGGCTCGTTGTCGCCCTGCATAAATATGGGCGCGGGCACGCTTCTGTCGGAAGTCAAACTCTGGACAAGCTTCTTGTTCTCAACGTCTATAAAAAGAGTCATACAATAAGCGAGCTTGTCAAATTTACCACTTCCCGATTGGGCATTTTTCGGAAGCCAATTTAAGTTTTGCGGAGGAGCAGCCGCATTTTAGGCATTTGCCGAGTCCCATTCGGGCGTCGGGATACCAGAAGTTGCACTTGTTGCAGATCGATTTTCTTCTGGCAAGTTCGGCTTCGTCGGCAAGTTTGAAGCCCGATTTTGCCCAGTTGTAGGTTGCTTTTGTGAACTTCCCCACCATTTGAAATGTTGTAGGCAAAGTATCCAAAGTTTCCAAAATTGCCGATTTTTCAAACTCCAAATCGGTTCTGGTAAAATCCGCCACCTCCGCAATGCGCCTGTCTTCAAAGCCGTTTTCGCCGCGTTCGGCGTAAAAGCATCTGCCGTTAAACAACGCCGCTTTGTAGGCGGGTTTGCCGTTTACGCAAAGGCTTTGTAACGACCCCTCAAAGACATTGCAAACTCGCGAAAAAATCCCGCCCGATTTCGTCTGCCCCGAAATCAGCCACTCGCTCGGGTTGTCTGGATTGTATGAAACGCGGTAGAGATATTCAACATCGGGGAAAGTCAGTTTTTGAATACGCTCGCCGTTTACAATGAAAAGTCCGCCAGAACGCCCGCCGTAGACAATGCGGTTCTTGAAAACAAACCCTACATCGGCGGAAACGACTTTTTCGGGAACGTTCCCGATTCCGTCAATCTTGTATAGATAAAAACGTCTGTCGTTTTCGTGCCCGCCCGCTATGAACGAAATCCTCCATCTACCGTCTACAAGTTCGGCGGTAGGCGAACATTCCGTGGTGTCTTCGGGAAGCCCTGTATAAACGCGCTTCCACTCGCCGTTTTCATAGTGATGAAGCTTCCACTTGCCGCCGACTTTAAGACAGCAAAAGGCCTTCGGCGCAAAGTCTGGTGCATTACCGTGCGCCACAAACGGCATATGCGAATTTATCCCTTTATCGAATTCAAACATAAATTAACTTTCGGGCCATCTGATGCCGACGCTCCAAATGTCGTCGAAACAAACATCGGGACAACCCTGCTGAAGCTCCATATAACCGTCATAGGTGTAGTTGGATTTAAACTGGCTCGGCAATCCTTCAAGTTTGCCGTTTTCGTCGATGCGTCCGCGATTGTATTCAACACCGCCGCTTAGCTCATATAAACGCCAAAGCGCGTTGGGCTTGCCGACGCCGTCGCCCTGATACGGCGTCAAATCCCACGTCGGGTTATCGCCGTTTGTGGTGTAGCTCGCTATAACGCTCGGTTCGCATTGCGAACAGTCGTCGGAGCATTTGGATTTAAGCCTAATCATTCTCCGCCTTCCCCCGACTTTATAAGGAAGTATTTTACGGTGGAAGAGCCGCCGTCGCAGACTTCGCATGGTTCGGAATAGAACGCGGCTCCCAGATTGGTTAGCGTATTCTGGTCGGCAAGAATCGTGATTTCCGCGCTTTCGCCGTTGGGCAAAACAAACTGGATATTTGTCGGCTTCCAACCCGTATCGACCTGCCTTGAACCCGTCGAAAACACCTGCGTTTTGCTCATCATATTCGTGGACGGATCGAAGTAGTAAATGTCTGTCATAATGTTGCCGCCGTCGATGTGTTGCAAAACTTTGAGGGTTGCGAGATTGCCGTTTGCGTCCATCACGGCGACGTTCACGGCGGAATCAATCGTGCGCTTCACATAGTCGACGTTCTGGCGCATACTCGCCATAATCGACTCTGCGGAGGACATTCTGCCTTCGATGTTGCCCATTCGCGATTCGAGAGAGGCGACCGCCGAAGCAAGCGCGGAAGTATCGGCGGAATCTCCCTTGTCGCCTTTCGGCCCCTGAGGTCCCATCGGACCTTGCGCGCCCGTGTCGCCCTTATCACCTTTGTCTCCTTTGTCGCCTTTCGGACCCTGCGGGCCTTGCGTTCCGCCGCCTCCTCCTGCAGGACCTTGCGGCCCCATAGGTCCGGTATCGCCTTTTTCGCCTTTCTCCCCGCGCTCCCCCTGAATTCCCTGAGGGCCTTGCGGACCAATCGGGCCTTGGTCTCCTTTCTCGCCCTTGGGAAGATTGTTGATAGCCGCCCACAACTGCGAAATCTGCGCCTTTATGCTTTCGTCGGTATCGGCAAGGGCTTTCAGCGATTCCACAATAGCCTTTATTTGCGATTCGATTTCGTCGACGCGTTTTTCGAGTTGCTGGCGTTTGTAAAGCTCGTCGTTAGTGAGGGTATTTAGTTCGGCGATTAGCGCGTTGTGCTCGTCCCAAAGAGTTTTTAGATTTGCAAGTTGGTTGCGGATTTCGGTATCGTCATACGCACCGCTATCGACAATCTTTTCGACGATTTTATCCCCAGTTTCACCTTTCTCGCCTTTTTCGCCTCGGTCTCCTTTGTCCCCCTTATCGCCCTTGTCGCCTTTTTCACCCTTTTCGCCGTCCTTGCCGTCTTTCCCGTCTCTGCCCGCAGGTCCTGCAATAGGCTGGCTCGGCGTTCTGCCCGCAGGCTGTTGCGGGTGTTCGCCGACGTAAAGTGCGTAGAAAGTTTTTACGTTTTCCTTTTCGCCGACAGAAAACTTTATGCTGTAAAAATCCTTTTCGACCACGCCGCCGCAGTCTTTCAAAATCTTTTCTGAAAAGACAAGATAGCGCAATCCGTCGGTTTCGTTCCAGATCACATCGCCGCTTTTGGGCATTTTCTGGAAAGTTTTAAATGCGTTTTCGATATTGGAGCGAATTGTCGCCGAATCTGGAAACTTGATGTCGGGCAATTCCTCGGTGTCTTTTGCGGTATAGACTGCGAGCATCGACTTTTCCATTTCGGAGAATTCGTCGCCGAAGGAGATTTGCCACGCCTTGGATTTTTTCGTTATCAGCGTATCGAGAATCGTAAGCGTAGTTCCGCCCGCGCTTCTATTCATTGTGTATCCCACGCCGTTTTGCAGGCGCGAAGCCTCTATCATCGCACAGATGTCGTTTAGCCGTTCCGCCGTTACCTGTTCCAAGAGCGGCAGCCCCGCGCGGAATCGCGGCAGTTTCTGGTTTCCGATGTCGTTCAACATTTTTATTTGTATATGTATCTATTCCAGCCGTTCGGGCCGCTTAAGAGGTAGGTGATGGAGACTTTGTATTTGCCGTCTGCCATTTTGTTGTAGGAAATTCCTGTGCACATCCACTGGCGGTTTCCGCCGACTGCGGGTAGTCCGCTGCCGCCGCCGATTGAGCCTATTCCCCCGAGGCTCGGTATTCCCCTTGAAATGTAGCCTACCGCTGCCGAATACGACGGCACGAGGTAGCTTTTCACGCCTGCCATTATTTTGCCGCCCTGCGTTTTGGAATTCCAGCCGACGAATTTGCCGTCGTCGTCGAATATCCCGCAGTTGGGCTTGTCGGGGCTTCCCGCCCATCTCTCGAAATCGGGGTGGCTTTCAATAGGTTCCTCGCGCATTGTGCAGGAAACTTCCACCGTGTTTTCATGCTGGTCGCTTGTTGAACTCCACGACTCGGCACCTTCGTATTGCGCAGTTATTAAAGCCCCATCGCCGTACTTTTTTATGGAAACCGATTTGCAATACAAACCGTTCCAAATCGGGTGAACGGACTTGTTTATTATAGGCGAATTTGCGCTCGCCGCCGAATATGGATAGCAAAACCAAGTAGCAGAACACGTCGCAACAGAATCCTCCGATACTGTTCTCTCTCCAGAATCCCTGAGAAAACAAACTTCTCCGTTTTGTAAGCGTACTTTCATTATAG
>UMAM01043484.1_pt1 | contig 12492 bp, 12 predicted proteins | sample 1963711 | NCBI WGS metagenome assembly UMAM01 (sample SAMEA4835916, study PRJEB28245) | human gut metagenome | biome: gut microbiome; material: fecal sample | place: Denmark | collected 2008
TAAATCCCGATTCCTCGCGGATATTTTTCCATTTTCTATTCCAGTCTGGCGGGCATATTGCGGATTTCCCATCGCTTTTATATTTTGCCAAAATTCGTTTCAATGCAGGCATAATCTCAACATGCCTCACGCCTCCTGTTTTAGAACATTGTGAACGCACAGTGATAAACCCCTCCTCCAAGTCTATGTCTTTCCATTTTAGGCGCCGTACTTCCCGAGGCCGAATACCCGCAAATAATAAGAGCCCAACTGCGGGCAAACAGTCGCGTTTTTTTGCATTTTCTGCATTTTTTAATAGAGATTCTGTCTGAGTGTTACTTAAAGGAATTATTTCTTTTTCTATGACCTTTTGCTTTTCAATAAGCTTTATGGGGTTTTTATCGCACCATTCGCGCTTAAGGGCAAACTCAAATAAGCCGTACAGCATTGTACGCGCCTTGTTGAATTGGCTTGGAGTCTTAAAAGTGGAAGAAAGGTACTGTTCGCAGAGCGCAGGTTTTAGCTCTGAGAAATATGTTTCACCAAACTTGGGATTGGATTTTATTAGGCGACTTCCTAAATAGCGAATGTCGCGCAGAGATTCCGGTCGCAAGTTTTTCTTTGTTTCAAGATATAACATAAACCCATTCTTGATAGACATCTCATCATTGCGTATATGCCTGAGGCCAGTCGATATGACTTTGGCGCAAAATTGTACCGGAGTTAAGCCGGATTCTTCTGAAAATGAATCCAACGCATTTCGTATTAATCTTGCCGCGTCAAGTAATGTAACTCCACGCTCACTGAGTAGGGTTGTGGCTAATTTTGTATGCTTGTCCATGGTATTAAGAATACGATTGTCAATTTTTATTTTTCAACCACTTGAAATAAAAAGAGAAACGGAGGGCTTCAATCGGTGGATTTTCCAAGGTTCTGGTAAAACATCTTCGTTTATATTTACACATCAATTTACATTTTAGGTACTTGAAGAATATTTGTCCGGTATCGTATTCTTAATACTACGCTCATTGTTTCAGTAAAAATTACTATTCGCAAACAGTCTGAAACCAATGGCGAAAACAAAATATAAGATATTCGCAATCAATCTCGAAAGGTCGGAGTCAAGGTGGAAGGCTATGCGCGTTCAACTTGAAAGATTGGGGTTGCCCTACGAGCGTTTTTCTGCGGTTGACGGTCGCGAAATGTCCGATGAGGTTTTACGCCGCCATTACTCGGCGGAGCTCAACAGGTGCAAATATTATGTGGATTTAAGCAGGTCGGAAATAGCCTGTTATATCAGCCATTTGAGGGCCTGCGAAAAAATAATTTCCGAAGAACTTGATTTTGGGATAATACTTGAAGACGACATCGTTCTCAAAGACGGGTTTCAAATGGTTCCGCAAGTACTGAGTGACTTAAAGGAAAAATGGAACTACATAAAATTAATAGCACCCGGGAAAAAGAAAAAAATCAATGAAAGAATACAAGTTTCCATTCCTATAAGAGTAAACATCAAAAGCTATTTAAAAGATACAAATTCTACTAATAACGAAAAAATAATCGAAACAGCTAGCATAGGTGTACCTGCAATGTTTGAACTCATAACATGGAACGAGCCGCCAATTGGCACAAGTGCATATGCAATAACACTCGATGGAGCAAAGGAGTTTTTATCAAAACGATCAAAGTTTTTTAGACCAATTGATGTTGATTTGCAATACGAATGGGAGACGTCTCTGAAAATACAAGGATTAAGACCATTTTTCTTAGATTTAATTAGAGATAAATCGACTATTCAAACCTGTAAGTTAGGTTATCACTATCCTTTGGCTCGTCTGGTTTACAAGTTGAAATATGCAATTGCATCAATTTTATTTCACAAATGATAGCGAGCGCTCGTTATAAAATCTTTGTAATAAATATGGCCAAAAGCCGGAAAAGATGGTTAAACATCAGTTCCCAATTAGACGCCTTAAATTTGCCATATGAGCGCATAGAGGGAATCGATGCATCAAGACTTCCTCCCGAGGAGTTATCAAAACATTATTCATATTTAAAAAACAAAAAGTTATTTCCTCGTCCATTATTGGTTGGTGAAATAGGTTGTCATATATCGCATATAACTTGTTGGCTGGAGATCGTTAGGCAAAATCTCGATTTCGGAGTTGTATTAGAAGACGATGCAATCCTTTCTGGAAGATTTTCAAGTGCTATAAGATTCTTACAAGATAATTCTTTTGACTGGGATTTTATAAGGCTGCAACCAGAAACAAAAAATAGAATTTTATATTCTCAGAAGAAATTCTCGGAGTTCTCATTTAATGAATATATAAGAACCTCCGGAGGTTCTCTTGCCTATGCGGTAAATATCAGTACGGCAAAAAGATTACTCTTTGAGCTTTCGCCATTTGGATGCACTGCGGATTCAAATTCGCATTTATATTATAAATATGGGATCAATGTCCTAACGATAATCCCACCGGTTGTATTTCCTTGGGGAATAGGTACGGACAGAGTTTCTGACTTTAAATCAAAAGTAAAAAATTTTTATCCATTTTCGAGACAAGTATTTCAACTAAAGTCATATATTGGGAAATTGTTGCAACTTCTAAGACGTGATGGTTTTAAAGTTTTTTCTAAACGGCTAATTAATGCCAAAATATGTAAGGCTGAGGAATGGAAAAGTTAAGCGCCGATATTATAGTTTTTCTGATTAATTTAGATAGGGCAACAAAGAGGCTTTCTGAAATGGAAGACCGGTTGTCCAACATTGGGATAGATTATATTAGAATAAGTGCCATAGACGGTAAGTTTTATAAATATTCCGAGAAAGAATATTGCGAAAAATTATATAAACGCTGTTGCGGTAAGAAAACAAGCAGTGGAGAAATAGGATGTTATTTAAGCCACTATAAGTCTATTGAGTATTTTATAAAAAGCGGGAAAGAGTATGCATTAATTTTAGAGGACGATGCGGTCTTCAATCCAGATTTTGTAAAAATATTAAATAAACTGGTTTCAATCGATTATTTTTGGGATTTTGTAAAATTTAATACGGCGCGCGATGGTGGCTTCGGAAATATTGCCGTTAAAGCACTATTTGATGGATATAAGCTTTATGCATCTTTATTTCCCAAAACTTTCTCAGCAGCATACCTAATAAATACAAAAGCTGCAAAATCTCTATATGCAAAATTATTGCCTATGTATGTTCCTTTTGATCACGAAATGATAAAATTTTGGAAGTATGATATAAGACAGTATTCTATATTTCCATCGCCTGTTAGTATTGAAAGCAAGGACAGTTTTATCGGAACATATGGGAAAGAGTCTTTAAAATTCCCATTTTATAAACGAATTTCGGTTTTATTTTATCGGATTTTTACGCAGATTGTACGAAGCATAAACTTCTATAAATTATTAAAATCTCCAAATAAGAGGAAGGGTTAAGGAAGTGAATGCACTAAATATTTGTTATTCTACAAACGAAGATTTTGCGAGGCACATGGCTGTTTCGATTACGTCGCTTTTGGAAAATAATATGCATAGCAAAATCGTAGTACATATTTTATATTCCGATTTAAGCGAAGCTACAAAAGCACGCTTGTCGGCGTTTGAAAACCGCTACAAAAATACAAAAATCATCTTCCATAAAATAGACGATTCGCGCTTTGAAAAGTTCGGACTGACTATAGAACACATAACAAAAGAAACATACTTCCGCTATATGATAGCCGATGTTCTGCCGGATATCGATCGCGTTTTGTATCTGGACGGCGACACAATCGTAAACGGCGACATTTCCGAACTCTTCGATACCGACTTGACAAACTACTATTGCGCGGGAGTAAGCGATATCTACATAGAAAGCGTAGGCTATAAAAAAACGCTCGGGCTTGACGGGCTGTATATAAACGCGGGGGTGATCTTCTTCAACCTCGACGAAATGCGCAAAACCAATATCGCCGAAAAGCTCTTCAAACTCACCGCCGAAAACAACTTTAAATACCAAGACCAAGACGCAATCAACATAGCCTTCAACGGCAAAATGAGGGAACTTGACTGCGTCTACAACTTCAAGCGCGCCCACCAAAAGGCCTTTCCCGAAAAAATTCCCTCGGCAAAAATCGTCCACTATGTCGGCCCGAACAAACCGTGGCGGAAGTTTACACTAAATCGTTTAAAGAAATTATATTATATATACGAAGAGACATACACTCCGTTTGGACATAAGACGGGGTTTTCGAAATATATTTGGCGTTTTACATCGCTGTTTTCCGGACAAAAACATCATCTGCAATGAACAAAAAACCACTAGTAAGCATTGTTCTTCCCACATTCAACGGGGAACGGTATCTGAGACAATGTATCGGCTCGGTTATTTCGCAACAATATAAAAATTGGGAATTAATAATTGTCGACGACCATTCGACAGATTCCACTTCTGCGATTATCGATGAATTTACCGAGACCGACCCGCGGATAAAAGTTATCCATAATACAACCAATCAAAAACTTCCAAAATCCTTAAATATCGGATTTGAAAAAGCAAAGGGAGATTTACTTACTTGGACAAGTGACGACAATCTTTATCTGCCTAATGCACTGGGTGAAATGGTTGACATTTTCCTTTCCGATTCGGATTTGGGATTTGTATTTTGCGCACAGGAAATTATAGATCAAAACGGCATGCCAATCGAATCAGGCGTCCCCAAATATAAATTATTCGATTTGGCGTATAAAAACATATGCGGAGCCTGTTTCATGTATCGAAGGGAAGCCACCCGATGTACGGGGACTTATGATGCCGATTTATTCTGCGCCGAAGATTATGACTATTTTTGCAGATTGGCATTGAATACAAAAACAATATATTACCCGAAAATTTTGTATAAATACAGAAAGCATTCCGGCAACCTTTCGGCAACTCGCGTTGAACTGGCGGATATAAATGCAAATGCAGTTAGATTACGATATGCAGACAGATTGATACGTAAATATAAACCCAATTTGCTTAATCTCCAATACATATACTATAAATTGTTTAAATACACGGGGCGTAAATTATTCGCATTAAAAGCCAGTCTGTTAAATCCGCTAAACATTTTAAAAATAATATATTATGAATGCAAAAAGTATAGATAGAACCTCGCGCTACTTAACATTTTTTATTCCTGTAAAAAGCATAAGGCGTAGTTTGAGGAAAAATGTAAAAGAATTTCTTTATAACAGATTGAAAAATGGAGCAGCCATAAAGCAAATCGAACAAATTGTAGGTCGGCAAAAAGATATCTGCTTTGGTATTATCGGTATAGATTTTAGATATCCATTATATCAACGCCCCCAACATATTGCCGTATCCATAAAGAAACAAAAAAGGGAGTGTCTCTATTTTGACGATACGGATATTTCCTGCGATTGCATAAACGGTATTAAAATATACAATTATACAGTCTTGTTTAAGCTTCCCCGAAAAGTAGCTGAAAAAATATGCCTGATTCTTCCATCCGGAATACCCATTAGGAATTTTTCTGCGGGCGAGTATATCCGTTTAAGAAAAGCCGGATTTAAAATAGTATACGAATATCTTGATGCGTTTGATGATAAAATTTCAAGTACCGATAACCATTTAAGCGTTTTTAGAATACTCAAGGACTTTCCGCCAGATTTTTTCTTGGCAACGGCAAAACGGCTATACAACCAATTGCGATCAATAAACAAAAATATTCCTATTATTTTAAACTCAAACGGAGTTGAAATAGAGGCGTTTAAAAACGTAGATGATTCCGTTCCAAATGATTTGCAACAAATATTGGCAAACGGAAAAAAGATTGTCGGATATTACGGTGCAATAGCTCCTTGGCTGGACTATGAGCTTATAAATAAAGTGACATTAGCCTTATCTGGCATCAATTTTGTTTTTATCGGATGTAACTACAATAATGGACTATCGGCATTAAAAGTTAGAGAAAATGTTCATTATCTCGGAGTAAAAAAATATACAGAACTCCCGCATTATTCAAAACATTTCGACATCTGTATAATTCCATTTGAAATCGGAGAAATAGCAAAATCCACATCGCCTTTAAAACTATTCGAATTTATGGCGGCGGGGAAACCGTGTGTATGTACTAGGGATTTGGACGAATGTAAAGGATACGACGGAATTCTTATTGCCAAAGATTCCGATGATTTCATCGAAAAAATAAAGGTTGCTATGGAACTATCTAAAAACAATACGGTTCGAGAGCGACTGTATGAATATGCCCGTATTAACAGTTGGGGACAAAAGGCAAAAGATATTATTGAACTAGTAGAAAGGAATACTTCACATGAGCTCGTGGATTAAATATATCATAATATTATTACTCTCCAAATACCATCCCTGCCAAGTGAAAAGACATAATTACAGGGCAAAATTATCTTCAAATAGATTACTACCCGAAAAAAAGTTTCATGCAAAAATCAATTCAAAGTCTTACTGGGACAATCGCTTCAAGAGCAATGATTGGAAAGATTGTAATGGAGAAAGTCAAACCGTCGATTTTATTAACGCATCTTTGTTACAAATTCCACTCCATTTAAAGGAAGATATTCTAAATGTCAAAAATATTGTCGATTACGGATGTGCATTGGGTGATGGCACTAACATTTTACAAACGAAGTTCCCGCTCTCCAAAATTGTAGGATTGGATATATCTAGCGAAGGATTAAAAATCGCGAGAAAAAAATTCCCTTCAATTCAGTTCTTTGAGGCAAAAGACCTAAAAAAGCTTTCTCCTTTCGATCTTTTTTATTCATCAAATACGTTTGAACACATAAAAGATCCTTTTAAGGAGCTTCTGGAGATTTCACAATATATAAAAAAATATCTTATAATTGTTGTACCCTACAATGAGCTTAATCCTTACGCGGAGCATGTTTCGTTATTTAATGAACAGAACATTCCGCAAATAATCGGAGACTTCAAGTTGGAATATTTCAAACATTACAGTATGGTAGAAACTTTAGGCACTGATGCAACATATTACATCGGATTTGATTACGAACAATTTATTTTTATTTACAAAAAATATGAGTAAGCCAAAGAAACGCGTAGGAATAGTAGCGGGAACGCGTCCCGAAGTCATCAAGATGGCAATGTTGTATCATGAAATGAAGAAATCGGAAAAAATCGAGCCATTCTTCATTTCAACGGCGCAACACCGCCAAATGTTGGATAGCGCATTAAAAATTTTCGGAATAACCCCCGATTACGACATGAATATCATGCATAGCGGACAAACCTTAAGCGACCTGACGTCGCGTCTTATTTTAGCATGGAAGGAGTTTTATTCAAAAGAATCTTTGGATTTCATATTGGTTCAGGGCGATACCACTACCGTATTGGCATCTGCACTTTCCGCATTCTATCATAAAGTTCCCATCGGACATGTCGAAGCGGGTCTTCGTACGGGAAATATGCTCTCGCCGTTTCCGGAAGAAATGAATAGAAAATTGACAACTCCGTTAGCCGAGTTGAATTTTTGCCCCACGGATTTAAGCCGTCAAAACCTCTTAAAAGAAGGGGTTAACGAAAAATCCATTTATGTTGTCGGAAACACCGTTATAGATGCGCTACTGCATGTTTCGGATTTTATTTTACAAAAATGTTTTTCGTTTGACGAGTTTGTAACCAAAAACAAAATTCCAAGTGACTTCGCTGATAAGTTCATAAAAAAACCGAATTCGAAATTTATATTGGTTACGGGACATCGACGGGAAAATTTCGGTTCCGGATTTGAAAATATTTGCCTGTCAATAAAGAAGTTGTTGGAGAAATATCCAAATATCGGTGTTTTGTACCCCGTACATTTAAACCCAAACGTTCAAGAACCCGTGAACAGAATTTTGGGGAACAATGAAAGAATAGCCCTCGTTCCGCCAATGGAATATAAGGATTTTATATTTGCGATGAAAAAATGCCATTTTGTATTGTCAGATAGCGGCGGTGTTCAGGAAGAGGCGCCGAGTTTGGGAAAACCCGTGCTTGTTATGCGTAATACAACAGAACGTCCCGAAGGGATCGATGCAGGCACTTGTGAACTAGTGGGAACCGCCCCAAATAGAATATTGGCTGCCGTAGATAAGTTAATGGAAGGAGGGGAATACGAAAAGAGAAGCAAGCTGAAAAATCCTTATGGGAATGGGAATTCGGCAAAAACAATAGTATCGATATTGGAAAAAGTCTTATAGAATCGGAACAGCAAAATGAACAAAAAAGAAGATTTATTAACCGAATTTTTTGAATTCTATACGGCGCCGGCGTTCGGGGCGCGTTCAAAGAGCGAAATCGATCTCAAGGTATTTGAATTACTCAGGGAACGCGGAGACATAGACGACGATTATTACAAAGTCTCGAGAAAGCTGAAAATAACGCCGACTCGGGCGAAGAATCTGATTTTGAATGACAAGCTTCGCCGGGAATCGGGAAATTACGACGAAAAGTTCATTGATTTGTTAAAAAATCTAAAATTTAAAATTTCAGTCAACAGCAATGAGATTATTTTATTATATGTTCCCGATATTCTGTTTAGGGAACATATAAAGGCCATATTGAAACAAAAAGAAATTATTTGGGATTCGTCTTTCAATTCGGAAATCGTCAAGATTCGTTTGGATGATTTTTTGGATATTGTCTATGAAAAGTTAAAATTTAAAGACAGTCTGATAATCAATTGGGAAATTGAGAAGCCGAAAATTAAGGAAAAAATTTTCTCCCAATTGAAAGATGTTTGTAAGGGCATGCTCAGTGTAATAATAGAACAAATTTCCTTAACTATCCGATGAAGCGTTATTCGCGATATATTACATACGTAAAACCCAAAGTTTGGTATTTGGTCGGGGCGTTGTTGGCGGGGCTGCTGTTCGGCGCGTCGAGCGGCTTCGGTATGCCCGTCATTTTCGACAAGGTTTTGAAGCGCATTTTTATGCCCGAAGACGGCGTGGCGTATAGCCTGTGGTATGTTTTTGGAGTTGCAATGTTAATCCCGCTCGTCTTCATTGTCCGCGCGATAACTGGATATCTGAGCGGCTACTTGATGAGCTATGTTTCGCTTGACGTCTTGCGCAGAATAAAGCAGGAATTGTTTTCTCGTGTCCAAGACTATCCGCTTTCATTCTTCGATAGGCATACTACGGGAGATTTGTTTGTACGACTTACTGCAGACACCCAATCCGTCCAAACCATCCTGCTTTCCTTCGCATCTGAAATGATACGCCAGCCCGTACAGGTTATTGGAGCTCTTTCTTTCCTGGCTTACATGTGCGTGACGAAAGGCGAAATTGTATTCCTTTTAGTTTTTATAGGCGCCGTCCCTTTTTGCATAATCCCGGTGCAAATGATGCGCCGCAACCTAAAGCGCTGTGCGAGGATGTCAGCGGAATCACTCGGCGCCATAGCGCAGTGTTTTAATGAAAATCTTGCAGCAGCACAAGAAGTTCGCGTGTTTAACCTTCAAGAGTCTCAGAAGAGAAAATTCTGGGATATGAATGTAAGTTTTCAAAGCTTAGCTCTTAAAATTACTAAATGTGAACTTTTGCAGCAACCCCTAATGGAGGTCTTAGCCGCTACTATGGTATCGGTAACTTTTGTGTATGCCTACCAAGTAAAAATCGACTTTTCAACCTTTGCGGCTATAGGACTCGCATTGTATTTTACAATAGATCCTATAAAACGCATCATCAGAATGGCGACAGACTTCATAAAAATCTCGCCATCATTTGATCGCTTAAATGAAATCCTTGACTATGTTTCCACAGTTCCCGAAGCGAAGAATCCAATACCCATTAAAGTATTGCGCGGAAAGATTAACTTTGAAAATGTAAATTTTGCCTATACCGATAGGCCTGTATTAAACAATGTAACAATAGAGATCCCTTCTGGAACAAGTTGCGCGTTGGTTGGGGAATCCGGCGCTGGCAAAAGTACTTTCGCAAAACTCGTTATGCGCTTTTACGACCCGAATTCGGGATCGATATCTATCGATGGAATAAATCTGAAGGATATATCCCTATTTGATTTGCACAAAAATTTAGGATCTGTTCCACAATACCCGGTACTTTTTAACGATACTATATATAACAACATATTGCTGGCTAGACCTGAGGCTACGAAGGCTGAAGTCTATGCGGCGGCGAAGGCCGCATATGCCCACGATTTCATATTAGAACTTGAAAATGGGTACAATACTATTGTTGGTGAACGCGGGGACAGACTTTCTGGTGGACAAAAACAGCGTATCGCGATAGCTAGGGTATTTCTTAAAAATCCATCTTTGATAGTTCTCGATGAAGCTACATCTGCCTTGGACGTAAAAAGCGAGGCGTATATTCAGAAAGCGATAGACGAACTTATGCAAAACCGCACTATGTTTATCATCGCCCACCGCTTTAGCACGATACGAAATGTTCAGAAGATAATCGTATTTAAAGATGGCAATATAATTGATTTTGGGTCTCATTCAGAACTATATGACAGATGTGCGCATTATGCTGAGCTATATAATCGCCAAGCAGGCAAACAAACTTAAGAAGCGATAAATTATGCGTAATTAGAAAATGGCGGGCGAAAAAATTGGTCTGCATTTATAAGTCATCAATAAAAAATATACACATGTCTCTGCCTTTCATAAATGAACAAATTCACACCAACCAGGGACACTTCAAAAAAATCCATCATTCTTCATCAAAGTCGGTTTAGTGAGTGAAATATACGAGATAAAACAAAAATCAAAAAGAGTAGAAGAAGACAAAGGTAAAGAGGATAAGAAATATCCTACAAGGCCTTAAGTAATATTTTATTCTTATAGAGTGCGGAAATCTAGCGGAAAGGACAAGTATTTTCCGCCAGTATTGATATGTTCAACAAGAAGTCATACCGTCTTGCTGCTGTTAGGGGGGTAAGAAACACCATCTTTTACTACCACTATGAGCACAAGTCCAAATTAAACTCAATAGACGCAGGACATACAATGTCAGAATTAAGGTTAAGTGTTATAGATATCCGCATTGCTGACATATACCTAGGAATCCCATCAGTGGATTAAGGTGGGATATTTCAAAAAATCCATTCGCAAGAAAAAACAGGTCTGCCGAACGTCCTTGCCATATTTGGCAAGTTAATAGATTCCTTATAACTCCTCTGGTTGCCTCTTAGCAACGGAGTTAATATGGATTTAAGATATGGGAAAAACTAAAAAATCCTTAAGAGGTTTTCTGATTGTAAAAGTTTAGTATGCCTGTGCCGTTGCTTATGACTAGGGCCCCGTCTTTTGGGATTTATAAAGAACTTTGCCAGCGTCTATAACTTTCACACTGCAAGGGTGTTAGACAGTTTTAGTTTAAAAGCTGCAATGCGTTTAATATAGGCGATTGCGGCTTTTTTATTGTCTAACACCATTGCAGCAAAAAATGCCCATTTTTTTGAATTTAAAACCCAAGCTTTTCTCTAAAAAAGGCCAATTTTGGGAAAATGTGTTAGACAGTTTCTGGCAATTTTTGCCCTTAAAAAGCCTTCATTTTTAGCCTCAAAACAGGCCTGAAAAGTGCCTTATAAAACGCCGCTTTTTACCCACCTTTTCGATCATTTTTTAAATGGGTGTTATACAATCACCCTCTATCTGTTCCAAAGACTGCCAATTCGCCTCCGACACCTCTTTATTTGCAATATCCAAATTAAATGCTTTTTTATGAAAAGATTATAATTAAACAATCTATTCGGAGATTACTTATTTACTTCAATTATCGCGCCCAATTTTTTCATAAACCTTTGTTTGTTCCTAGGCGAAACAAGAGTAAAAGATTCTTTTCCTGTCTTCTTATTTTTATAGACTATTTTAATCCTATCAATCGAACATGCAGGAGCGGAAAGCGCATTGTTAGATTCACAAAACGACTTGATATTTGCATATGCTATTTCAGTTTGGACAAATATTCCAGATTGTATATATAAACAGCCTTCCTTAAAAATGTATCTGCAGCGAATAAAAGCGTCGGCTATAAGTAAAAATAAGACAATTTCAAAAGCTAAGAACGAAAACGCAAATGACATTGATTTCGCAGAAGCAGTTTCTGTAGATTCTATACAAAGTTCAATACACGCTGCTATAACTATAAATCCTGCAAGTGATATAGTTAAACAAAGCCACGTATCTATTTTTGAATAGAATAGATTATCGGTATCGTTTCTAAATTTTCTTAGCACAACGGTTGTTATTGTTTTTGACTGTCTTGTTGTTCCTCAAGCCAAACTTGGTATATGCTTGAATCGATTGGAATCAGTTCTATTTTGCCGGTCCATTTATCCAATCTAAGACAAGCATCGCGCGATTTTCCTAATACTTGAATTTCATATCTTGAAGAAAGTGAGTATAATCCTGCAAGAATTAAGAATAACAAAGCAATTACAATTTTGAACACTATCATAATTTTTTGATTCTGTTATTTATGTAAATTTATATTAAGATATATTTA
>UMAM01010965.1_pt1 | contig 12468 bp, 9 predicted proteins | sample 1963711 | NCBI WGS metagenome assembly UMAM01 (sample SAMEA4835916, study PRJEB28245) | human gut metagenome | biome: gut microbiome; material: fecal sample | place: Denmark | collected 2008
ACATGTCCGCAAACAATGCTTTCTTTGTTTGCAAGCGCAACGGTTTTTCCTGCACGGAGTGCGGAAAGCAGTGGGAACAGTCCTGCAAAGCCGCTGACACCGTTCACAACAATGTCAACTTCGGAAAGAGCCGCAAGCGAGTTTACTTCGCCGCCCGAAACAACAGTGATGCCGGGGCAGCGTTCGGAAACTTCGCGTGCGGCGGCTTCGTCATACATGCCGATGAACTTCGGGTGAAACTCATTTGCGCTGCGAACCACCTGCTCTGCGTTTTTGTTTGCAGTTATTGCATAAACTTCGAATTCATCCGGGTGAAAGCCCGCCACGGAGAGAGTTTGTGTTCCGATTGAACCGGTTGAACCGAAAACGGCGATTTTTTTCATTTGTTGATCCTCCGTACAACGAGAATTTTTTCTGCGTAAGCCCAATGGAAAAATCCGTAAACAACAACGGGGCGGACATGCCGCCTTTGCAGCGGGCTGCGGCAATCAGCAGACCGACTGTTCGGCATCCGCTTGATGCATATTAAATGAAAAATGCAAATGCGACCGCAACGATTGGCGCAGCGACCATTGCGCTGTCCAATCTGTCCATCACGCCGCCGTGACCGGGGAAAAGATTGCTGTAATCTTTAACACCTGCCCAGCGTTTGAATGTGGATGCAAGCAGATCTCCGAACTGCCCAACGATGCACGCAATGAAGCATACTGCAATAAGAGTAACGAGAGAAACGTCAAGTCCCCAGAGTTTTTGAGCAAAATAGACAATAACGCCGCCGAGAGCACCGCCGACAACGCCGCTTACTGCGCCCTCAACAGTTTTATTAGGGCTGATATAGGGACAGAGTTTGTGCTTGCCAAACAGTGAACCGACCATGTATGCGGTGTTGTCAGCCATGCAGGGACCGGCAAAAATGCAAAGGAATGCTGCACGCGAAATATCGTTTCGGCCGAACCCGACAAGTCCGAAGCAGGCAAGCAGAGACACGGGGTAGACGAGCAGCGCAAGCGAAGCGATAAGATCTTCATTTGTGCGCCGCGCGTTAAGGATTCTTTCAACCATGATTGCAACAAATGCGGCAGCCGTCATCGGAAGAATGAATCTTGCGCCGAATTTATACATTACGGCGAACATTGAGCCGCCGAGCAGAATTTGCGGAAGCACGGCGGGGCGAATTCCTCTTTTGACAAAGATCGTGAACATTTCATAGACAGCTGCAACTGTGAAAAGTCCGAGAACAGCCGCCTGAATCCAGCCCCCGAACCAAACAACGAGGCAGAGCAGACCGATTAACAGAACGGCGATTAAAGTGCGAACAGGCAAATCTTTCATAAAACAAAATCCTTAAATCAAAATTATTCTGCGGCTGCGCTGAAAGGAGCCGCAAAACGGCGCAAACCTGAACAAAACTTCCGCAAAATCAAAGCACACGGCCAAAGCGTCGGGTTCGATTCAAAAACTCGCGCAGGCAATCAAAGTAAACCTCGGGAGTGAAATCGGGCCACAGCGTTTTTGAAAAAACAAACTCGGCATATGCGGCCTGCCAAAGCAAAAAGTTGGACAAACGCTCCTCACCGGCGGTGCGGATGATGAGATCAAGTTCGGGCAGTCCTGACGTATAAAGCCTGTCTGCTATTGTTTGCTCGGTAACGGCATCGGGTGCAATGCCCTCCGCTGCAATGCGGCGGACAGCATGAACGATTTCGTCACGGCTGCCGTAGTTAACGGCGATATTGAAACAGAGGCCGGTGTTATGCTTTGTTCTTTCAACGGCATCCTCCATGAGGGAACGGAGTCCGGGTTTAAATGCCGAAAGTTCGCCGAGGGTGCGTATCCGGACGCCGTTCAGGTTCAGCTCATCGATTTCTTTATAAAAATATTCGGAGAGGAGCTTGAACAATGCATCGATTTCGGCTGCGGGACGAGCCCAGTTTTCGGTTGAAAATGCATAGACTGTGAGAGCCTCGATTCCGAGGGAATGCGTTGTGCGGACGATTTGGTGCAGGGATTCCATTCCCGCACGGTGCCCCGCGCTGCGCGGAAGCAGGCGTTTCTTTGCCCAACGGCCGTTGCCGTCCATTATTATGCCGACATGGTGCGGCAGTTCGCCGCCGAGTGAAAGTGCGGCAAGTTCTTCATTTGTGAATTTGGGATAAATTTTCATAAAACATAAAAGAGGCCGGAACGGACACCACGCCCGGGCAGCATCAAAAAATACGATAACAAGACTGCTGCAAGCCGAGAACCTGCAGCAGCCGCGTATTCTCAATGGGTTGATTCAGCGTCCGCCGCATCCTCCGCACGGAGGGAATCGACGTTTGTTTTGAATTCACAAAACACAAGCTGAACTGTCGGAATGCTGCGACCGGGCAGGGGAAGGCAGCGCACAACACGTTTGGAGTCGCCTTCAACGCCCTTGCGTGAACGTGCCTCGACCGTTTCAACGCGGTAGCCCGCACGCTCAAGAATTGCAGCGGCCCGATCAAGCGGATAACCGAGTATGTTCATCAAACGGCAAGAAGCTCCTTCTCTTTTTCGCTTGCAATGCGGTCAATTTCTTTAATGGCATTGTCGGTGGCCTTTTGAGCCTTTTCTTCAAGCCTCTTCTGGTCATCCTCGGTGATAGTGCCGTCCTTGCAGTCTTTTTTGATGGTTTCGTTTGCTTCGCGGCGGATTGCACGGACAGCAACTTTGGATTCCTCGGCTTTTTTGCGGACGATTTTAACAAGCTCTTTGCGGCGTTCCTCGGTAAGTTCGGGGAAAACAAGGCGAATGAGCTTGCCGTCGTTCGACGGGTTGATGCCGAGATCGGATTTTTGAATTGCTTTTTCCGCGGCTGAGATCATTGAAGCATCCCACAGCGAGATAACAAGAAGACGCGGTTCGGGTGAGCTGACGGTGCCCATTTGGTTAATGGGAGTGGGCGTGCCGTAATAGTCCACCATGATGCGGTCAAGCAGCTTGGGGTTTGCCCTGCCTGCACGAAGGGAGCCGAGATCCCTGTTGAGCACTGCAATGGTCTTGTTCATTTTATCCTGTGCGGTTTCGATAATATCCATGGTAAATCCTCCTCTTGAAGAATGAATTAACTGTATTATTTTATATTAAGGCCGCGGCGTTGTCAACCGCAGTCGGGGGTGTTTTTTTGTATTTTTGCGGCAAAATCCGCAAATTGACTGCGCAAGGGCAACTCCGATTGATGCTGCTTGTGAGTTCGACTGCCGCCGAAGCAGCGTTTTATTTAAACAAGTTCGAATCCCGGCTGCGCATCAACTATCGTGCCGGCATTTTCGCCGTTAACGGCGGCAACAAGCGCTTCTGCGGAGTGCATTTTGAAAAGCACCATCGGAATGCTGTATTCGCGGCAAAAACTCATTGCCGTTAAGTCGGTTGCCTTGAGGTTTTTTGTAATGACTTCATCGTAACTGATGCGGGCATAACGCTTTGTCTCCGCACAGACATTCGGGTCGGCGGTGTATATTCCGTCAACATTTTTTGCAAGCAGCAGTGCGTCAGCGTGAATCTGAGCAGCACGGAGTGCCGATGCCGTATCCGTGGAAAAGAAAGGCGCGCCCGAACCGCAGGCAAAGATAACAACCGTGCCGGCGTCAACGGACTTGTTCGCTTCGCGTGCGGAATAACTGTCCATAAACATATCCATTGAAACAGCGGAAAGCACGCGAACGGGAACGTTAAGGTCAATGAGTGCCTGCTCAAGAGCGAGTGCGTTCATGGCGGTTGCAAGCATGCCTATGTTATCGGCGCGGCTTCGGTCCATTGTTCCGCCGGAGCGTCCGCGCCAAATGTTGCCGCCGCCGACAACAACACCGAGCAGACAGCCTGCATCATGAAGCGCTTTAATTTGCAGTGCGGTTTCCGTGGCCTTTTCAAAATCAATGGGCGTTTTGCCCGAAAGTGCTTCGCCGCTGACTTTTAACAGTACTCTTTTATATTTCATTGTGGTTTTACCTCCGATTTAAATTCATGTTGATTTGACCGCCGGCCCGTTTTATTTCGTGTCCTTTTCGGGTTGAGCGGGGGTGTGAACAACATTAATTTCATTAACGCGCCTCCCGTCCGCAGCCTTTATCGTGATTTCAAGGCCGTGCGCGCTGAATTTGTCGCCGACATCGGGAATCCTTCCCAGGTGTTCCATGACCCAGCCGTTAAGAGTCGATGAATCGGTTTCATCAGTGATATCAAACATATCGAAAAATTCATCGAGATCCATTGCGCAGTTTATGTCATAATTGTTTTCGCCGAGTTTTCGCACGTTTTCAACGATTTCATCGTGTTCGTCCCAAATCTCGCCGACAAGCTCCTCAAGGATATCCTCCATGGTGACGATGCCGAGTGTGCCGCCGTATTCATCCGTAACAACGGCCATATAAGTTTTTTCCTTTTGCAGCAGCTTCAGGAGGTTGCTTATCTTCAGAGTCGGCGGGATGAATATAGGCTTTGTCATGATTTCGCGGACCGAATGCTCCGTAATGCCGCCGTCCGTGTAAAAATCCTTATGATGAATTATGCCGATGATGTCATCTATCGTTTCTTCGTAAACGGGCAGACGCGAATGTCCGGATTCGGTAAAAATCTTTGCAATTTCGTCTTTTGATTCATCAACATCAACCGCTTCAATATCAACGCGATGGGTCAAAATGTCTTCAACCTGCACGTCGTTAAACTCGATTGCGCTGCGGAGCAGGGAGCCCTCGTTCTCGTTGATGCTTCCGCCCTGTTCAACTTCGTCAACAAACATCAGCAGCTCTTCCTGCGTGACCTTTCTGTTGCTGTCGGTTTTGAGCAGCTTTGCAAGCAGCTTTTTAAGGCCGGTGAAAAGCAGAGTGAGCGGGGTAAAAACAATCATCAGAAGGTTGATTAGGGGAGCCGAAAACATGCTGAATTTTTCAGGATTCTCTTTTGCAAGGCTTTTAGGGCTGATTTCGCCGAAAATCAAAACAACGATTGTAACAACAACGGTTGAAATTGTTGCGCCCTTGTTTCCGTACAATTCAACGAAAAGCACAGTGCCGAGTGACGCCACAAGAATGTTAACAATATTGTTTCCGATGAGAATGGTGGACAAGAGCTTGTCATATTTATCGCAAAGATGCAGCGCAAGTGCGGCGCGGCGGTTGCCTTTTTCCGCAATTGTACGCAGCCTTGTGCGGTTAAGAGACGAAAAAGCTGTTTCCGTTGCGGAAAAATATGCGGAAAGAATGATGCATATCATCATGGCAACGATCATTGAAATGTGGTTCATTGGGTCAAAACTGCTCCTTGTTGAATTTGCAGGGATGGGAACGCGGGCAACAAAAAAACGCTCCGAACGCAAAACTTTCGGATACGCATTTGAGCATATGCGGAATACATAACGAAAAAACCGGGCAGAAAATGCCCGCCGGAGCAATGCTCGGCTGAAACGCAGCAGTATGTTACCGCGCCCTGACACTCATGATTACCGTTGTCGTCATCGGTACTCAATGTCTGTCCCTCCGTAAAAAATCGATGCTACTATTATAACTTATCCGTGAGCCGCTGTCAATAGCACCGAAGCCCGCTCCTGTATTTTGAACAGGAACGGGCTTCAGGCTTCGCTTTTTGTTCCGCTGCCTACGGTAAAAAGCAGGGGCAGCGGGCAAATTCGGAGGGTTTATCAGTTGCCGGCATACATCTCAATTTCGTAAACATTGAGATGATAGGGATACCCGGTCTGATTCGTTTTGCGCATGTTGATTTTGAACAAACGCCTTGCCTCGGGCATATCAATATGGTCGATAGATATGTCAGCGGTATTGCCGGTTGTGACATGAATCCTCTTCCAGAACCATGCGATTTGGCAGACTCGGTTTTGCGTGGATCTGTCCATATTGAAGTACGCTTCTTCCGTGAGATACCTTTCGTTAAGGATATAAACATCCCATGACGAAGTGTTCAGGTTGGAATCTTCACCTGCGGAACCGGCATGATATATCTTGAGTATCGGATTTGCAACGGGGGTATGAATGTCGAATGCAACCCAACCGTTGATGCCGGAAGCGTGCCACTTGTCGGCTTCGGGATCACTCATCTTTCCGTCGAATGCGTGCTGCGGTCCGTTCTTCGCATAATCCGGATACTTCTTATTGGAATAATAGACGGTGGCGTTAAGCGCAAGGTTGACCGAGGGTTCGGCGACCTTTGTGAACACTGCGGTAACAATAACGTCGCGCGCAGGCATCGTGAAGGTGCCGCCGTTGTTCGCCGCACCGTTGACAACGTAATGACTGAGCTCGTACCCTTCATCGGGAACGGCTGTCAGCTCAACTGCTTCCCCGAAAAAGGCGGACAACTTGGAAGCCGAAACCGTGCCGTTTGCGGGCTGAACAACGGTGATGCTGTACGCATTCGCGGTGAACACGGCGGAAACCTCAACATTCCGTGCGGGCATGATGAAGGTGTTTCCGTTAATCCTCTCGCCGTCAAGCGTAAAGTAATCGAGGGTATAGCCTTCCGCAGGGGTCGCGGTAAGCTCTATTGTTGTCCCCGCCGTTGCGGAGGTTGCGGAAGCCGAAACCGTGCCGCCTGCGGGCTGAACAACGGTAATGCTGTACGCATTCGCGGTGAATACGGCGGAAACCTCAACATTTCGTGCGGGCATGATGAAAGTATTTCCGTTAATTCTCTCGCCGTCAAGCGTGAAGTAATCGAGGGTGTAGCCTTCCGCGGGGGTCGCGGTAAGCTCTATTGTTGTACCCGCCGTTGCAGAGGTCGCGGAAGCGGCAACACTGCCGCCTACGGGCTGAACAACGGTAATGCTGTACGCATTTGCGGTGAATACGGCGGAAACCTCAACATTCCGTGCGGGCATGGAGAAAGTATCGCCGTTAATCCTTGCGCCGTCAAGCGTAAAGTAATCGAGGGTATAGCCTTCCGCAGGGGTCGCGGTAAGCTCTATTGTTGTACCCGCCGTTGCAGAGGTTGCGGAAGCGGCAACACTGCCGCCTGTGGGCTGAACAACGGTAATGCTGTACGCATTCGCGGTGAACACGGCGGAAACCTCAACATTCCGTGCGGGCATGATGAAAGTATTTCCGTTAATCCTTGCGCCGTCAAGCGTGAAGTAATCGAGGGTATAGCCTTCCGCAGGGGTCGCGGTAAGTTTTACGGTCGTACCCGCAGTTGCGGAGGTCGCGGAAGCCGAAACCGTGCCGTTTGCGGGCTGGACAACGTTAATGCTGTATTTTACCGCGCCGGGTTCTGCATCAAAGGCGGTGCTGAGCTTGATACTCTCTTCCTGCTTGCCTTCCTGAACCGTGTAGAACACGCGTCCTGCATCGCTGCCGTAATCAAGGCCGGTGAAGCTGACTGTGCTGCTCTGAGCTTCTTTGGAAGCAATCTGCGTGTAGTTCCCGTTTGCGTCACGCAGATAGAGACGAACCGTGCTGCCCGTCGGAGCATGGGTGAGACTGAACGTATCGCTTGCGCCCTTGTTGTTCTTTGCGGAAGCGAACTTCATGAGCACGATGTCCGTGCGGTTGCGTTCGGTCGTTTCAAACATCTGCCATTCGTAAATACGGATAGCGCCCCATGCGGAAGAGCCGCTGTTGGAGATATAGAGTCTCCATTCCTGTGCGGTGACGGGTGTGATCAGTTCATCGGTGACAGCCGAACTGTTGTTGTTTGTGCTGTATACCGTTACCCAATTGTTTCCGCTTTTGTACTGAACGGAAAAAGCAATTGTGTTCATGTTCTGGGCCTCGCCGCCGTATTGGGCGTGTTCAATTCGAATTCGTTTGATGGTTCGCGGTTGGTCGAGTTTTATCGTCATCCAGCCGCTCTGCTTATTCGTGGCGCACCATTTGGAACCGTTTTCGCTCGTTCCGTCAATAGCCTTTGATGCGGGTTCGCCGTCATTCTGAGCGGAATAGCCGGTGACTTCGGCCAAGGGGCAGATGTTTACGGGAACGGTAACATCGCTCAGCTTTTCGGTATCGCCGTTTTCATAGGGCCAATCGATTGTGAAGCGGGAGCTTTCGCCGCGAACACCGTTTGCGTTTACGGGAACGACTTCGATGGTAACATCTGCCTGGTCATCGTTGCGGACAAGGTTCGGAATATAATACGCGGTGTTGGGCGTTTCCATTATAAGTGTTCTTGTGCCGTCCGCATTGAGCCTGTAAATCTCGTAGGAGGAGGCGTTATTGCCGTTCCACTTGATGCGCGCTTCGGCGGTGTATGCATCGAGATAAATGATTTCTTCAAGCCTTGCATTGCTTGCGCTTGCAGCCGCCGCTTCGGAATCGGTGACGGCAAGCCTGCCGATGTTGACCTGATAGTCGGAAACATTGCTTGTGCCGCCGATTTCAAAGCCGATCGCATAGAGCTTTTTGCCGCTGAGGGAAGCGAGGGAAACATTGCTTGTTGTCCAGCCGCCGCTGCTTGCGTCAAGGGCAAAAGTTGCTTTTTGGCAATTTGCATAGCTTGAAGTGCTGCTGTCGCCGTAATAGGCAACAAGTTTCATCAGCCCCCTGTCATTCTTGGCGGTCACGGCAATATTTGTGCTGCCGTTGATGTCAAGATTCGTGCTGTAAAGCATGATATTATTGGGCTTGTTTGCCGTCAGCGAACCGTAGAATTTGATTGAAGAACCGCCGTTGTATGCGTCTTCAAAGTCGTATGCGCCGCTGAGCTTTTGTCCGTTGGAATCGATGATCCATGTCCATGTGGGCATAACATCCTGAACGGACTGATAGCTCCATTCCGCATCGCGGGATTTGACGCCGTCAATATAGAAAGCCTTTCCGTGGCCGGAGTTGAAGTTGGTTACAAACGGCGCAGAAATGATCGTCGTGTGGTCGGCAAAGAACCTTGACATACCCGCCCAGCCGCTTGAGGAAGTGCTTCTGGGGTCGCCGCCGTTGACATAGAATTGACGTTCAACCTCGTGGAAATCCGCACCGTCACCGGAAAGACCCATTGTGGAGTTCGGGCAGTAAAGAGCAAGAGAGAGCTTCAATTTGTTGCTGTTGTTGAGCAGATAATTTGAGCTGAAATATGTGTTCATGCAGTTCTGCTGAACATCAAGCCCCGCAAAGGCCTCGTATTGGCTTTTGCCGAGGTTCTGCATGGTGGAAACGGTCGTGTTGACATCTTGAGTCGTCCAATTGTAGTTCATAAAGAACTCGTTAACGCCTGCGGAAACCCAGCCGCTGTTGCTGCCGTTAACGGCATCTTGATAGCTGAGATTGCCGCTGTCGGTGATTGAATCGTACCAGCCGATAAGCATGTTCGGCTTTTGCTGACGCATATATGCTATCATGCTTCTGAGATTACCGGCGGTTGTGTAGTCGACGGCGGTTTCTTCATTGAAGAAATAACCGTCGAAGCCGTAATATTCCATAACTTCAATCAGCTTGTCCGCAACGCTTCTGTAATTGCGAACAAAGTTCTCCACAACGGAGGAATTGCCGCCCCAGTCGAAGAAAATCGTGCCCATGACGGGAACGCCGTTTGTGTGCGCCGCATCGGTGAATTCACCTGTCGGCACAACGACTTGCCCCCGTTTTGAACCGGACCAGTACACAAAGGAGGTTGCGTACTGCCAGTAGTTAAAGGCATAGCTTGAAAAGCTTTCCTGTCCCTGTGCGTTTGTTGCATCGTGTTTGGAGTTTGCAAGGGAGCAAACCATGAGTTTAGCATCGGGGTTTGCATAGTCGTTGACCGTGAATCCCGTGTATCTGTCTGCAAGGGGAACAACGGATCTTGAGTAGTCGGAATCCGGATCGTTTGTCGGTTCCCAGCTGAGCAGCGTGTCAACCGTGAATGCCGGGCCGATGGGCATCAGCGAAGTGCCGTCCGCATATGCCTCGTTTAGCGAATCCGCGTTCGCAGCCTTAACAACGGCGGAAAGAGTGCTGAAAAAGCTCCGTGACGGCAGAACGCCGAAGCAGAACACTGCGGCGAGAAGCGCAGCAATGATTTTTTTTATCGTATTTACCCTCATATTATTTTCCTTTCAAATAATAGACTGATAGATTGTCTGAACGAATCTAAACCGTAATGATGCAGTAAAGCCCGGTTTAAATCATTCAATTATGCCCAGTTTCGTGAACTCGGAGATAATTTCACCCAAATCAGCCGCTGCCTGAGAGGCATCAACATCATATTCATCAAGAATGCGCGAAAGGATCTCCTCCTCCGTTTGTCCTTTTTGAATCGACTCATAAACAAACAACGACATTTCATTAAGCAAAATCATTCCCTTTGTTTCCGTGCTGCTTCCCCCAAGCGGCACCAAAAGGTTGTCTCCGGCAATTGTTCTTAAAACGTAATTTTTGCTTATTTGCATAAGCTCCCTCCGTAATTATCTTCTTTTGTGATATTCTGCTGCAAGCCGTGTATATGCGTCCATTTTTTTGCACATAAAGGTCGGTTCTGCATCGAATCGCCCGTTTTCGGCAAAACAAACGGCGGGACAAGCTTCACAGATATTGCGAAAACGGCAAGCGGTGCATTTTGCGGGAACCATGATGTTTTCGCGCATTGCCCGAATGTCGTTCCATGCGGCGGAAAATCCGCGTTCGTTCAGCGAAGCGGACGGTTCGCGCATCATTCCGCAGGGTCGAAGCTGCCCGTTGTATGTGATCCAAAACGCCGCAGCTCCCGCACGGCAGCGTATACGCTCCGTCGGAATATCGCCGCACTCCGTTTCGGCAGGCGGAATATCCGGGTTGAGGGCAACAGCTTCCGCACGTTTTTCAATAATCGCTGGGTCAAGCGTTCGCAGCTCGTGCGCCCACCTTGCGGCAGCGGATTCCTCCGGCGTGAACCTTTCGCAGGTTTCGCATTCGCCGATTTTACAGGGAAAAATTTTGGAGTTCTCATCCGCACGGACGGGCGGGAACATATACGTTGCCGCCTGCAGCGGCAGATTATGCTCATTTGCAAAGCGTTCAACAGCGTCAAGATCTCCAATATTGTACGGTGTTACAGAATAGTTTATCTTGACGGGAACACCCGCTTCCGTGAGCATTGCAACCGCACGGTAGGCTCTTTCAAAAGCACTGCCGCTGCGGCAAAGTTTTTCATAGGTTGCTTCGGATGCCCCGTAAAGCGTGATATTCACCCTCTGCGGCGGGAGCTTTCGGAGCAATTCGACCTGTTTTTCGCCGAGCATCGTTCCGTTTGTGTTTATCGAAACGATAATGCCGAGTTCACGGCATCGGCGATAGATTTCTTCAAAATCGGGCCGAATAAAAGGCTCGCCTCCGGTCAGCAGCAAAAACAACATGCCGCACTGCTGCGCTTCCTTTGCAATGTTCAGCCATTCCTCCGAGGAAAATTCGTCCGTTTTGATTTCGCCGTCATTTTCTTCGCGATGGATATAGCACATGCGGCAGCGGAGATTGCAGCGCGCCGTAAGCTCAAACGTTCCGGAAAGAGGAATGCCCCTTTTTGCGCTCTTTGCAAAAAGCCTGTTCACATACTCCGCATATTTCACTTCATTCACCTCCTTCCAGTGTTTCTTTCAGCAACTGAACCGCGCGGGAGTCCGCCGTGCAGTGCAGCTCAAAAATGGGAATGCACTCTGCCGCGCGGAAAAAGAGTTCCGCATGGCTTTCGCGCATCGCTCCGCCGTAGAGCCCGACAATATTGCTCATAATTGCCCTCAAAGCGCGAATACCCGAAAGGCGGGTGATTCTGTTTTCCGGAGCTTGTCCGAGCGAAACAATTGCGGCAATCGGCAGAGAAAAGTTTAAGCAAATGCCGCTTGTGCCGCAAAACGGCAGTCCGAAAGCATTTGCCGCGCCGTCAACAAAGCCGACAGCGCATCGATCCCCGTTGAGAATCAAAGCGTTTTCATACTCCTTCCAAAGATTCGCCTGCGTGGATTTTCCGATTCCGGAACGCCCGCAAAAAAGTATTGCTCCGAATCGGGTCTGAACCGCTGCGGAATGCAGGGTAAAAATGCCCCTTTGCAGCAGCTGGAAGGGCAGGTTGATGCTCTGCCAAATCTGCTGCATACACTCCTGTTCCGGCGGGAAATCCTGCGGAAGAAAAACTTCGATATTAAGCGCGTTATCAATGTTGAGCGCATTAACATCAAGTGCGCTTTCGCTCAACGCGCCGCCGAAGCGGGAAGCAAGCATTGCGCGCTTTTCCCCGCGTTCAAGCGCGGCTCTGTCAAGCGTTTGCTGCAAAAAGCCTTCGCCGCTTTCAAACAGCCTGAAGAATGCGTTTTCATAAACAAGTTTTCCGCAGGCGGCAGGCGGTTCGGCCAGCCGAACCTGAATCGCGCAGTCCGCGGTTTCGGAGCTTTCAAAGTATTCAGTCTCCCAAAACAACGCACTTCGCGCATCAACATCAAGTTCCGCTTCCGAATGAATCTCGAAAACTTTGCCCGCAAAACGAAAACGATAGAAAAAATGCTTTTTCATCTCAAAAACTTCAAAACGCGTCTGCGCGCATTGCGCGCAGACGCGTCGG
>UMAM01058943.1_pt1 | contig 12399 bp, 5 predicted proteins | sample 1963711 | NCBI WGS metagenome assembly UMAM01 (sample SAMEA4835916, study PRJEB28245) | human gut metagenome | biome: gut microbiome; material: fecal sample | place: Denmark | collected 2008
GTGTGAGAGTGGAAGGAATATCCTAGCTAAGCATAAGAAAAGCGAGGATCCAAATCCCCGTTTTTTTATTCGAATAAAGTTAGAAAGTGACTTGAGTATTAGACTCAGGCTCTTTTCCACCCTTCTTTCTTCTTCTGAAAGTCATCTTTCTTACTGCGATATCAGCTAAGTAGATAATGACAGACAATAACAAGATATAGACATTAGTAGACAAATAACTTGCATGTACTTTTTCATCATCAGACATCTTATACTGAATATTATCTACATCATATAAATCTCCACCGGCTTGTTTTGTGAGACTATAGAGTAAATCATTTGAGTTGTCATCGAAGAAATTGAATTCTTTTGAATAATCGAAATTGATAAATACTTTAGAAGTAACAGATTCCGTTTTTCCACTATCATCAGTTCCTGTATAAGTCAATTCAGCTTTATATTGACCTGTTGTAGGTGTAGAGATGACTGCACTATAAGTTTCACCATCGAAAGTCAAAGTATAGTCAGTAGATGTATTAGTATTAGAATCAGTAATCTTAGCCGTCAATGTAGCATCACTCTTACTGACATTAGGAGAAACAGACAAATTGACTGATGAACCATTGGGAGTATAAGACACGCTCAAGATTGAATCTGTATGCTTGTCTGGCAAGCTTTGAGAAATCATATTCTTGAAGAAGGTCTTTCCAGCTAAACTTCCACGCAATGTATTAGTCCAACTCTTATTCGTTCCACCTATCGATGAACTGAAGGTAGAGACTTTACCAAGTCCGTAATTCCAATAAGCATACAAAGGAACAGCGATAACACTTGCTGAATAAGTACTATCCATCTTTACGTACTGAACAGAAAGAACAGTTGAAGCACCATCTTTACTTCTAGAATAATAATATCCACCGATAGAACCTAACTTATTCACGACACCTTGCAAAGTTTTATCCTTCTTCAACAAGTATTGGATCTCAGCGTTTTCATTAATTTCTACTTCATCTATCGTCTCATTAGTGACGAAGCTCTTCATGATGTTGGATAGATTAAGAATTGAGCCGCTATCCAAGTATTGGAAACGCCCATTTCCTAACTTTGCCAATCTCTTCAATAAAGCAACACCATTCTGATAACCGATATCGATGAATGAACAAGAAATGTTCTCATTGCTGATATTGATAACTTTATCTCTCAAAGATTCATCAGTATCAGAAGATTGACCATCGGTCAAAGTAATGATGCTCTTGTATTCAGCAGCAATACCCTTGATTTGACCATAAGCAGCTTCCAAACCTTTGAGCATTTCTGTTCCACCACCAGAGGTAATTTTGTTTTCTATGTTCTTGATGATTTCATTTCTACCATCTTCAGAAGTAATAGAAGTCATAGGCTGAACAATAGTGACGTTAGATTCAAATGTGACAACTGAAAGCTGATCACCCTTATTCAACAATTTAGCAACTTCCTTAGCACCCTCTTTAGCATTGCTTAAACTTGCGCCGGACATTGAACCAGAGCTATCGATAAGAAGGACGACAGCTCTAGAATCACTAGGCTGTGATTGAACAGGGAGCATATCGTTATAAGTGCTAAGCGATACATCCTTGGTATCATCCTTATAATCCATCAAATGAGTATTTCCTAAAGTAAGTACACTCTTTCCATACTCTCTAACAGCAATATTTAAGTTAGAGATGAATTTCTCGTAGTTTTTAATAGTCTTCATATCGACATTCGACAATACGATTTCATCGTATTTGATAAGTTCGGTCAATTCAGTAGGAACTTTAGTAAATCTAGTGCTGCTTCCTTTAATTTGAGCATCAACTTTAGTATTGGAACTAAATCCACCCAAAGCTTTAAATTGAGTCAACTCATCCGCAGTATTACCGATAAAGAGTAAGTTGAACTTATCACTTACATCTTGAGTAAATAATCTTGAATTGTTCTCTTTAAAAGTATCCAAGAATCCGCCATCTTTTGTTGCTGATACAACAACTTTATAGTTATATGTTCCAGCGATAGATGTATCTAGAGTAAAGTTGACGATATTCACACCATTAGATAAATGAGTATCTTTTGATTGGCTCACTTTATCATTCAAATACAAACTTACTGTAGCATTAGTATCATCGGTAGCATTGATCGTCACATCGACTTGCTCATCTCTATTTAAGAAGGTGCTATCGTTATAAGCTAATGAAGTCAAAGAAACTTCATGAGTATAATCGGCATCGATATCTACAGCATCCAAATGAATACCTTTACTCATGATTGTCGACATTGCATCGACAGCAGAGTTATCAGTTTCAACACCATCAGATATCAATGTGATTCTCTTGATGACATTTTCATCAAACTGAGTTACAGTGAAATCCAATGCACTCTTTATATCTGTAGCAGTATAGTCAAAACTATGATTGCTATAAGCATCTTTGATCGAATTGAATTTCTCACCAGGTTTGGATAAAACAACTGCATTTCTTCCAAAGGCTATAACACCGACTTTAGTGCCTGGTACTTTCTCAGCTTCTTCCTTAGCTTTATTGATGGCTTTGTCAATCTTAGTTTGTGATTCCTTAGAGCTGGCAGAAGCATCAGCGAGAATATAAACATCAGTGTTGCTATTAGTGACGAGTATCTGTGGATTTGCAAATGCAAAGGATAAAGAGACACACAACAATAAATGAAGAACCAAAGAAATTATATTTCTCTTGTTGTATCTCTTCTCTTTCTTCATCATGAAGAATCCGACGATAACACCAGCCACCAAAGGGATCATTATAAATAATAACCACGGGTTCCAAAATTTAAAATTGCTCATGTCCGTACAGTATCCAATCCGTCAAGAAGAAGACTACAGCAACAATGACGAAAGGAAGAATATCGTCATAGATTGCATTAGCCTTTTGCTCTTGGCTATTCTTAACAATCGACCTCTGCTTGCCATCAGCTTTCAAAGGATCACTCTCATCACTAGGATATGCAGAATAGAAGTTGACAACTTTCTCTCTTCCATAGTAATTAGTGACTTTGACTGAATAAGTTCCAGCTTCTTCAAGCTTATATGTTGTCAAATCAGTTTTGCTGATAGGTTCTTCTTTGCCTGATGGAGTAGTAACTACAATAGTCTTAGCACTGTCAGGCAAGGAGAATGTAACTGTAGCTCCAGCCTCGTATTTGAAAACATCCAACACCTTAGGATTCGAATAAGAAATGAAGTTTCTCATCAAGATAATGTAATCGGCCAACATAGGAAGATCTGAGTTTTGCAAGTCGAAGTTACATACGATTTGTCTCTGATTGTTATCGTTCTTTCCAGCAAAGACGAAAGGAACATTGTCACAAGAGAGAAGAACTGTGAATTTGTTGTTCAAGGTATAACGTTTATACTGACCGACTTTAATAGAATTTTTCATTGACAAATTCTTTGTCAATTGTTGGAAAATAAGGTCACTAGAATTGCTTGTATATTTAGCAAGAGCACCAGGATCGACAGGCTTTACCTCTTCCTGACACACGAATCCACAGCCTTTAACACTGTCGATATTGAATAACCAAACAGCACCATCGGCAGGAAGTTGCTTAGGCGAATATCCATCGAAAACATAAATATCATATCCTGTAACCGATGAATACAAAGCATATTGAGAAGATTTCATGACATCACAGGAATTTCTACAATTGTTTGAATTCAAAGCAGAGAATGCTGCCTCGAAATACAAAGGATTAGAACTTACCAACAATATCTTAGTGATATCACCTTCACTACGATACAAATAATAATCGTTATCTTCAGGAAGCTTGTCTTCATTTAAGACACTAGCTTTGATAGACTCATAAGTTTTATAGTTTCCAGCCAAATCAGCAATATCGACACTGATATCGCTCAATTTACCTTTTTCTACATTTAATCTCTTTTGGCCCAATGATTTATTATTGACAAAGAACTCAACTTTAATCTCAGTATCTTCAGCATATGATATGACTTTAGTTTTCAAAGTCATAACTTTCTTCCTTGAATCATATGAATATTCAAGGTCTTTGATAGCGTAATTGTTATCTTTAGAGCTAACATCCAATACTTTGAGATTATCACCAGGATTCTCACCCAAATCGATAGTTTCATCAGTAGCGATGTAACAAAGACTTCCTTTATTCTCTGAGACCATGGATTGAGCTATACTCAAAGCATTATCCAAATTTGAATTGTTATCATCAATCTCAGCATTATCGATAAACGAATTAAATATATCGACATCTGAAATGTTTTGACAAACAGCTTTGGTGCTAGAATCAGCTAAAATCAATGAAAAGGTACATCCGTTGGTGCTATTAGCAACGACATCTTTAATCTTTTCCTTAGCGACATCGAATTTAGTCTTAGTATCGTCATCAGCACTCTTCATCTTCATACTAGCTGAAGAATCCAAGATGAAGACTATGTTATCAGCACCATTCTTAAAAGAGAATATAGGCTGAGCCAAGGAGAAAGCCAAGAATACTATTGCGCAGCATTGAAGGATCAATGCTAACAATTTAGAAAAAGTATTGATAGGATTTTTCTTCTTGATAAACTTCTTACTGAGTTCCCAGACGTAGCTGGAAGAAACAGTGTCTTCCTTATACTTATTCAGCAAGATATAGATGACGATAAGTACAGGAATAGCGAGGAGCAATAAAAGTCCCCAAGGATATTGAAAGCTCATTTTATCACCCCCTTGCTGATCATCTTGTCTAAGAACAATTCTCTCATAGGCATTGAAGTCGGATAGAAGATATAATCAGCTTCACGAGAAGCACAGAAGTGAGATAAGTTATCTTTGATATATTCCAAAGCAGCTGTGTAAGCCTTCAAAATATCTCTACTTACGTTTCCTTTATAAAATCTATCTGAATCCTCGCAATCGTAGAGAAGACTCTTACCACGAGCGGTAGGATTTATCTCTTCGTTTGCCAATAATTGAATACAAAGAACATCTCTTCTCTTTTGTCTCAAATAGTCGATGGCATCAAAATAATTGTTATCGGTTAAGAAATCAGAAATGATGATACTTTTTCCATCACCATATCCAACTTGGCTCTTAATGATAGCATCGCTGATGAAGCTATCACCACCGAACTTTATCTTGTTGAGACTCGATACACTTTGAAGGAATCTCTCTTTACCGACTATTTTTTCAAACAATGGTTCGACTCTATGTCCGTTGATAGTATAAATAGAAACTCTATCCATCTCAGAAACAGACAAGTACGCAAGTGTAGTAGCTAAGCGTAATGCAAAATTACTTTTGTTATAGAAAGACATAGATCTAGAAGTATCTATGTAGATTCTAGTATTCATCTGCTTTTCATCCAAATAAAGCTTGATGTATAACTCTTCAAATCTACCATAAATATTCCAATCTATCTTAGTAATATCATCTCCTTCGATATACTTCCTATAATCCGCAAATTCACATGAAGAGCCATATTTCTTGGATTTATGCGATCCACCGAACAAGCCGGCTACATTGTCTTTGACAGCCATCGAGAATAGCTCGACTTGTTGCAAAAATTGCTCATCAATAATTTGTTTCATAGGCTACTTAGCCTTTCTATTCTCTTTGATAAGTAATCCTATTACATCATCGACAGACAAATTATCATTAATTGCGTTGTAATTGACTTTGATTCTGTGTCTCAAGACAGGGAAAGCCAAAGCATCGATATCATCATAAGAAACATTATAGTTTCCTTCCATCAAAGCCTTGATCTTACCACCAGTGATAAGAGCCTGACAGGCTCTAGGTGAAGCACCAAACTTAACATATTTTCTAGCGACTTCAGAAGTCTCATCAACTTCAGGGTGAGTTTTGTGGACGAGTCTCATAGCATAGTCCAAGACATCTTGAATCACAGGAACTCCGACAGCAAACTTTCTCATTTCCAAGATGGTGTTTCCATCGACGACAGGTGTAGCCTTTTCAGATTGATCAGCCTGTGTCATCGTGACGATGTCACCCAATTCTTGAACTGAAGGATAATCCATAGTCAACTTAAACATAAAACGGTCCATCTGAGCTTCAGGCAAAGGATAAGTACCATCTTGTTCGATAGGGTTCTGAGTAGCCAAGACGAAGAAAGGCTCTACCATAGGATAGTTGACACCACTGACTGTAACCTTATGCTCCTGCATGACCTCCAACATAGCTGCTTGAGTCTTAGGAGTAGTACGGTTGATTTCATCAGCTAAGACAATTTGAGCAAAGATAGGTCCTTTTTGGAAGGAAGTAGTCAAATTACCATCTGCACCTTTTCTGATAACATTAGTACCAGTGACGTCGTTAGGCATCAAATCAGGAGTAAACTGAATTCTGGAGAACGGCAAGGACAATGTTTGTCCCAATGAACGAACTAATCTTGTTTTTCCGGTTCCAGGAACACCTTCGAGCAAGACGTTACCACCAGCGATAATAGCGGTAATAACATTGTCTATAACATCATCCTGACCTACGATATCTTTGTGAACCTCTTCTTTAATCTTAGCAATAGATTCACTAAATTCTTTAAGCATTTCTTCGTTTTCCATGTTTGAGTTTCCCCTTTTTAATATTAAATATATAATCTAAGTCTAATTACCACCCTGTCCAGCATTATCGCCAGTTCCAGAGTTGTTGCCAGTTCCAGTGCCAGTGCCGGAATTGTTTCCACTTCCGGATCCAGAGTTATCTCCGGAATTATCGCCACCATACAAATACTTGAAGTAATCGGAGACAGAAGAATCTACATCGCTATCGCCAGAGTCTTTAGCATCGTTAGCGGCTTGACCTTGGTAATCTTTGATAACTTCACCATAACTCTTGGATCCCTCATCTCCGGTGTAAACCTTATCGTTTCCTCTATAGTTGGTGTTTCCTTCTCCACCACCAGCTCCATCTCCTTTGCCTTCACCTTTTCCTTCACCTTGCTGTCCGCCACTTCCTTGACCTTGGCCATCGCTTTGAGAACCATTTTGGCCATCGCCTTTGTTTCCTTGATTATTACCTTGGTTTCCTTGATTACCTTGTTCACCTTGATTGCCCTGGTTACCTTGGTCACCGTCTTGATCACCACTGTCACCATTGCTTCCGCTGTCACCATCGTTGCCTTGGTCACCTTTGTTACCTTGGTCACCGTCTTGATCGCCACTGTCGCCAGGCTTACCATCACTAGGATCACCACTACCGCCACCGCCATTCTGAGTAGGATCGATAAGATCTTCCATCTTTTTCTTTACTTCTTCAGCTAAAGCAGTGTTGCTGTTTTCGATTTGAACATCAGTAATTAAGTCAGATAAAGCTTGTTCGAAAGCAGTGTAAATACCCTGTTTCAAAGTAGTGATTTTTGCACCGTTAGAGCTACCACATGCCTTGGCCTCTGGAGAGTAAGCTTTGAGCTTTGTGCTCAATATATTGAAGATTCCATAGATTTCATCAGTAGATTCAACCTTAGAAGCTTTCAAAGAATCATCGATATGAGCTGCCCAAGTATCCAAATAGCTACCTAACTTTGCTCCATCAGAACGAATATCGCTCAATGAATAAGGCTTCAAATATTCGTTTCCATCTGAATCAGTAAGAGATCCATCTTTTTTATCTTTGTTAGTGTCTAACTCCTTTATTTCAGTGTTGTCTTCCAACCAGTGGAATCCATCAGTGATGATTTGGTTATCGGATATTCCAGTGTCACCATTGAACATTCCGATTCCGACCTTAATAAAGAATGTATCGCCGTGTGTTTGAAGTGCAAGACCGATTTCCTCTTTGACGTTTACTCTATTCAAAGCATCATCGACTTGACCTTGAGCATCTTTAACTTTCTCAGTTCTAGAAGCTATATCAGTATCATTTTCCAAATCAGCTTGTAGTTTTTCTAAAATTGCAAACAATTCTTGTTTGAATTCCTCAGAAGCATCCGATTTAGAAATGTAGTCCTCGATGTCTTTGATGATATCATCAGTACGATCATTGAAGTCTTTGCCATTATTTCCAGGATTTACAATCGTATTAAATCCTTCTTTAATTTGATTTGTAAATAAAGAAGTAGTGAGTAAGGAAGCTCCTAAGACTATTGCAGGTAAAGTCCAAACAGCAAGCTTTACAGTCATCTTCTTAGGATTTTGCTTCTTGACTTCGACTTTAGCATCTTCTCTTTGCCTATCGATCAAGAATGAGCTCTTTCCTTGGAACTCCACCATTGTTGCGCATTTCTCTTTGAGATCGTAAGTGGAGTCGATTCTCTTTGCAACATCGCCTTCCTTAGGATTCTTGACAACGCAGTAAATAACTGCAGTTACCAACATAGCTAACACTCCACCACAGACCTCAATTGTGATATAAGGCCAGGTGGTCAATTTAGCCAACAAAAAGGACATTACAAGGATTGCAGATACGACCAATCCCAAAGCCAATCCCCACAAAGAACCTTTAATAATGTTCTCTAAAACAAGTTTTCTTTTATATTGTTTTAACATAAGCTAACTCCTTTCCACATAATGGACAAAAGCTAAATCAATTTTTAAATATTTATATCAACTTTTTTTAATATTTATATCAAACTTTATTTTAACTTCTCTCCACATTTCCTCGCTCTTTGAGCTACTAAATATTAACACTAAATATAAAATTAATCAAATAAATAGGTTGAATATACTTTGTATTCTTGCTGAAAGTACTTTCATACCATTTTCTTAGCAATATTTAGGCCTTTTCGACTGCAGTTAAAGTCAATTGATTTTCAATGCTATCAAAGTAAGTGCTAAATTCATCTACACCCATGTTGAAATAAGGAACATCAAACTTCAAGCTTAGGAGTCGAATCAACACTACAAATAAGTTGGATTTGTAGGATTATAACCAGGCAAAAGAATAGGTAACAACAACGTAGAAAAGTAATGATTTTCTATATTTCATGCTAGATACATCCTTCCACTCTTTAGAACCGGAGGTAAAATATCACTACATTTTTAAATGCCAAATCTCATAATAAAATATCCAGTCCCCCAAGGGGCTGGATATCGACTAAAAGTATCTAAAAAGTTGAAATAGAGTATTTATCGAGATATTGTTTAAGCCTTGTCGAATGCAGTCAAAGTCATAGCGACTTTGATTTCAGTTCCGATGTTAGGCTTGATATCTACAGTACATATTCTTCCATTCTTCTCACAATAGCCGGTTAAAGACTTATAAACGACATCATTACTGACTATGTAAGTTTCAAATGTATGCCAACCAGCAGCATCGAATGCAGTCTTAGCAGCTGCAATTTCAGAATCACCACCATAGTTATATCCAGTAACAACCAATTGATTGCTAGAGCTATAATAACTTGTGTATGGTTCATCTACACCCATATTGAAGTAAGGAACATCGAACTTCAAATCATTCTTCATTCTTTGCTTCACATTTGTGTGCCAATCTGTTCTTGTGACGGAAGAGAAGTTTGGTAAGTAGAAGAAAGTAGCTTCGATTCCATTCTTATCATCGAATTCAGATGAGTAATTGCTTTGGTAAGTAATCTTGAAATAAGATCCATCTGTATTTATCTTAGTAGCGACGACTGAAGGATATGTGTAGTATCCGAATGGACTATAAGTAGTCTCAAATCCAGCTGCCTTTAAGGCTTCTACCGCTTTATTTACATAAAGAGGTGAGAAGACTGTATTTCTTGTATATAGTCTAAGTTTTCTATTCCAATTGATCAAATCTGAAGGAGTATAAATACTCATATCTTCACCTAATCCTGTTGTAGGAAGATAGATGAACGGATTGACTGTATGATTCTGGAACAAATAATTCATCTGATAAACGATATCTTCATCATTAGAAGCATTAGCCTTAGTCAATGATGCCCAAGTTGAAGGTGTAGTAGAGAGATTAGATATAGCCAAATCATGATAAACACTCATTTTTATTTTGCTAGAATACTTCCTCACCAAGATTCTAATCTGACTTCCATCACTCAACTTCTTATATCCGCCCATACAATCCTTAGATGTAGTATAGGAAGAGGATGCAGAACAATAATCAGCGTGCCAACCTCCATCAGCAGTATCAGCATCCAGTTTAGTCTTAGCCAATTCCAATACATCATCGTTCCAATCACTTCCAGTGATAGTGATAACATTGACACTTGTACCTATGGTCTTCGTTGCCACAGAAGGTAAGACTGTTCCTAAATAGATATATGGAATAGCAGATTCGCTTCCAAATTCCTGTGAGAAAGCAGTCTTTATTTCAGGGGTCCACTCCTTACCATTTTCAGGAATAAATCCTTCCTGATAAGTAATCTTGATATAAGGAACATCAGTTGAAATGTCCCTAGCTATATGAAGAGTTAAAATATCTCTATTAGCTAGTTTATACGTGTAGTAAAGGGATGTGCCATAGGATGTCGAATCATAAACGAATCCTTTATCTGAAGATAATGCTACTTTAGCATTAGTGAATATCTTGCTATCATATGCATTTCCATAGATATTGAATTCCCTGGTCTTTGCATCATATGTATACATAGGATATTTTGTTCCCAAATATAAGTATGGAAGAGCAAAATCCTCACCATATGCTGTATGCAAAGCATTAGTGATTTCACTAGTCCAAGCGGTAGGAGCATTTTCCTCATCATATGTTTCATCATATGAAATTGTATTTGAAATAGAAGGACTATAAGAACTATTAGAATACTTGAAGGAAATCTTCAACGTTCTACCATCATCAAAGGCCTTAGTAGCATACAAACCTTTGATATATGCTTCATCATGAGAATACAAAGAAGTACACATCGTCAGCTGGGTGTCCCATCCAGCAGCATCGAAAGCAGCCTTTGTATTCAACATGAAGCTTTCAATATTGTCGAAGCTAAATTTTAGATTGAATTCCAAACTACCATCATCAAACTTGATTTCATCTTCTGTACTGCCTGTATCAAAGAAAGGAATAGATACATTTTCACCTAAAGTCTTTATGACAGCCTTAGCTCCTTCAGACCAATCAGTAGCAGTAGTTGCAGGCATAACAGCAGACTTAGCTATTTCGATATATGCAGTTTCGTCATCGTCTTTTCCATCCTTGAATAAAGCGACCTTGTAAACATTTCCGTTGATTTCCTTGAGAGCTATTCTTTGAACCAAGCATCTATCCGAGTAATCCTTAGTTGAATCGAAATCCTTTATCAAAGTCCATCCACTATCGGAATCATATGCAGTATCGAATAACTCGATAGTCTTTGCATCATACTTTCCACCACAAATAATGAAGTTAGGATCATATTTATCCACACTGCCATCCACATAAGGAGTTGTAGTTCCTATATATACAAATGGAATTTCATCCATTCCATCCGTGTACTTAGCTGTGAATTGAGTCTTGAGATCATCCGGCCATGCGGTAAGTGAAGAAGGTGTGAATATTTCAGTCCTGGAAACTACAAAAATAGGATCTCCATCGATGTTCTTCTCGATGACAGCCTTATATTCATTGATTCCAACAGTTTTATTGAACGTCTTGCTTGTCTCTTCAGCTGTATCATCAGCCTCTGCTTCAGCAACTTGCTCAGTCCAACCATCACCCTCAAGTGTCTCTTTGGCCTTAGTCAAGAGAGAAGCATCCCAAAGTTTTCCTTTCAAATATAATTTTCTTGAATTTGTATTGTAAGAATCAACTTCAGGGCTGACTGTTCCTAAATAAATATAAGGTAAAGTAAGTCCACCCAAAGACTTAGCTATGTTATCTTTGACAGTCTTAGACCAGTGATCCTGGTTAGTGTTATCGAACTTTTCATCCAAAGATACGACCACCTGTGCTTTATTATGATATGTACCTAAAGTAGCTACTAATACACTTCCATTATCAGCAGTATAAGTGGCAGTATACTTGCTCATATCCTTTGGATCTTGTGCTACAGTCCAAATAGAATCAGCAAAAGTTTCTTGGAAGATATCACATACTTGGTCGTTCCAAGTACCACCAGTGATAGTCATGACCTTTGTAGGATCAGCTGAGAAATCGATTTTATAATTCTTAGTTCCTAAATAGATAAAAGGTATGATATCAAAGACACCTAAATAGTCACTCATATCTTCCTTTTCTTCATCTGTCCAATCACTTACGGAAGTATCATCAAATTTTTCAGACCAATATGCACGTAATTCAAACAAACCATCTTTGTTCGCTTCGACTATAACATCGATGTCAATCTTGTCGCTATTTGCGACAAAAATGCTATTGACAACCATACAACCCCAATCATAGCTGATATAAGTATCCTTAGCATCTTGAAGGTTGGATGAGACAAACTTATTTCCGACCAAAAGAAGATAGGACTTATATCCATCATTAGCATCATCACTTACATAAGATACATCTATGCTTTTACCGATATCGGTAAAAG
>UMAM01009329.1_pt1 | contig 12356 bp, 7 predicted proteins | sample 1963711 | NCBI WGS metagenome assembly UMAM01 (sample SAMEA4835916, study PRJEB28245) | human gut metagenome | biome: gut microbiome; material: fecal sample | place: Denmark | collected 2008
ATTCAGCGGGACGCGGCACCGCTGCGGAGCTTTTGCGCCGGCTGAAACCTCATCGTTTTAAATTCGCGCTTTCACTCGGGCTTTCGCTCGTGTATGTGTTTTTAACGCTTCTGATCCCCGTTCTCGCCGGAAAAATTATTGACTGCATCATCGGCGCGGGAAGGGTTGACTTTGCCGAGATCTCACCGTTTTTGCTGAAACTCGGTGCAGCTGCGGCGGGAGCTGCACTTTCTCAATGGCTTGTGAGCCTTTGCAACAACAGCATAACTTACGGCTGCGTTCGCAATATCCGTGCAGAAGCATTCCGCCGCATTCAAAAACTGCCCCTCGCCTATTTCGATTCGCACCCGGCGGGCGAAACCGTGAGCCGTATGCTCAGCGATGCCGATCAGCTTGCGGACGGGCTTTTGATGGGTTTTTCCCAATTGTTCACGGGGATTATGACCATTATCGGCACACTCGTGTTCATGCTCACCGTCAACCCGCTGATAACCCTCGTTGTTGTTGCCGTGACGCCGCTTTCGCTTGCGGTCGCAAGCTTTATTTCCAAGCGAACCTACTCCATGTTCCGCAAGCAAAGCGAGACCCGCGGGGAGCAAACTGCGCTGATCGATGAATTTATCGGCGAACAAAAGCTCATCCGTGCATTTTCATACGAAGCCCGCGCAGAAGAACGCTTTAATGCAGTTAACGAGAAGCTGCAAAAGTTTTCCCTCCGCGCCGTATTCTTTTCCTCTCTCACAAATCCGTGTACGCGCTTTGTGAACGCCGTTATCTACGCAGGTGTTGCCGTTTCCGGCGCATTCTCCGTGCTTGCGGGCGGCCTGACCGTCGGCGGACTTTCCGCTTTTTTAAGCTATGCCAACCAATACACAAAGCCGTTCAACGAAATTTCCGGAGTCATTACGGAATTGCAGGGCGCGTTTGCCTGTGCGGCGCGGCTGTTTGAGCTTATCAACACCCCTGCGGAAGTCGATGCCGCCGCTGCGCCGAACCCTGCTCAACGTAATGAAAAGGCTGAAAGCACCGGCAATGTCAGCTTCCGCAATGTTTGTTTTTCCTACACGCCCGGCACGGAGCTGATCCGCGATTTTTCGCTTGAGGTAAAAAGCGGAATGCGCGTTGCAATCGTCGGCCCGACTGGCTGCGGCAAAACGACGCTTATAAACCTGCTCATGCGTTTCTATGACGTTAACTCAGGTGAAATTCTTATTGACGGAGTGGAAACCCGTTCCATGCCCCGCCATGAGCTGCGCAAAAAATTCGGCATGGTTCTTCAGGAAACATGGCTTCAGGCGGGAACCGTTCGGCAAAACATCGCAATGGGCAGGCCGCAGGCAGCGGAAAACGAAATCATCGCCGCCGCAAAGGCCTGTCACGCGCACGGGTTCATAATGCGTCTTCCGAAAGGTTACGACACCGTACTTGACGAAGCGGGCGGCAGCCTTTCCCAAGGGCAAAAGCAGCTCCTCTGCATTGCGCGCGTTATGCTTTTGAATCCCCCGATGCTGATTCTTGACGAGGCTACCTCTTCCATTGATACGCGCACGGAGCTTCTCGTTCAGGATGCTTTTGCAAAGCTTATGCACGGCCGAACAAGCTTTATCGTTGCGCACAGGCTTTCAACCGTTCGCGAAGCGGATATTATCCTTGTTATGCGCAGCGGGCGCATAGTTGAAAGCGGAACTCATGATGAATTGCTCCGCGCCGACGGTTTTTATAAAAAACTTTACGAGAGTCAGTTTGCCCGCTGAAAATGATTGTTCCGCTTTTTTGCTTTTGATATTTTCGCCGCAGGCAGAATCATGTTTGCGGTGATTTTTTTTTTTGGCGTTTTTATATCCGTTGAAATATCTCTGTTGTGCAGTTGATATATTTTATTAATGCCTTGTTTTTTGTTGTCAAATATCGGGTATATGTGTTATACTGGGAAGGAGCAAGGACAGCGCATTTGATTTTCTCCGCGTAATTTCGTGTTTACCGCCGAACAATCTTTCGGTTGTCCGCTCACGGCATTGTTTTTCCCCCGCTCGACGATTTCATGACAGGAGGTTAAATCTTATGAAATCAAAACGCAAATTTCTCATTTCAGCCCTTGCCGTTGTGCTTACGGCGGCATTGGCAGTCGGCGTGTTCTTCTTTTACAAGGCCTTTAAAAAGCGCATAGACCCGGAAGAGCAAATGATTCACAACACGCAGGAGCGCATTGAATATGCGCAGTCATGTTACAAAGAATTCAGCAAAAACCCGAACAAGACCTATACCGTTCTTGTCTCGCTCGACAGTGTTACAACGGAGGAGTTTACGCAGCTCTTTGCCGGCTGCGGCGGCTTCACTCAGGTATACGACTGTATAACCGAAGGCGTTGACGACCCGATGTACGGCGGTTATCTCGACTGTGAAGGCAAAACGGCGGCGCAGCTTGCCGCCGAGTGCTATGCGGACACTTACGACAGCATCTGTTCCGAGTTGGACAGTTATGATCAGCAGGCTGCGGAAATCCGGGAGTCTTATATGTATGATGAGACTGTCGAGCCTTTTGTTACGCAGCCCCCTGTTGACACATTCGGCAAGGATATAGACACATCCGATATTAAAGTCCCCGGAAGCTCCTACAGCAGCGATGACACAGACTTCCAGCTGGCAGAAGACTTGGCTGACTTGCAGGAATTCCATGATAACTTTGTCATGCTGAAGCAAGCAATGGAGCAAGGCAGGTATCGCATATACGGAGTTAAACTGACTCTGACAGGTGCGCAGGCTCAGGCACTGCTTCAATCGAACAAAGTCCGTTTGGTCGAGAAGCTGACGATTTTTCCTGAAAGCAGCCTCTCTCCGTTGGATCCCTCCGAGGAGAATTGGGATTAAGAATATGACTTTTCACACTTTTGCGGCAGTCTGTTTGCGTCTAATGTGAAACCAAAGTGTCCGAATCACCGCAGGCAGAATCATGTCTGCGGTGATTTTTTGAAGCACTTCTTCAAGAAGCACTTCTTCAATCGGCCTTTGTCGGCAAAATAACGGTTCCTTTGCATTCATAAAGAATCGGAATAATCAAAGCGGCTCATCCCGATTGCATTTCGCAATGTGTCGGGGCGAGCCGCTTTTTATGGTTTTTTTCGGATTTGCCGCTAAGGCTTATTTTGCCTGTTTTGCCCTGCGAACCGCAAGAATTCTCTGCATTTCGTTATAAACGATCATATAGCCCTCGTCAACGCCCATGCCGGGTTTTGCAAGGATCTGAACGGGCTGGGTTGCCATTGCGCACTGGGTGCAAACCTGTGCGGAACGGTCGGTTTCGTTGCAGGTGCCGCCCTGGTATGCGCCGATGCCCTTTTCTTTGCAGTAAAGAACAGCCTCGATCGTGTTGTTGATGCCGCCGAGATCGGGAGTTTTTATCTGAACCATGTGACCCGCTTTGTTGTCGGCAAAGTACTTGATGTCCTCAAGAGTGTTGCACCATTCGTCCGCAACGATCTCAACGTTGATTCCGCGGTCGTCAAGTTCTTTGGTGATTGCTGCAAGCGCGCGCATCTGCTTTTCGCGGTCTTCAACATCCATGGGGCCTTCAATGCGGAGGTGGAAGGGCTTTGCGGCTTCTTCAAGGCGCGCCATGTAATCGGCCATTGCCTTGTAGTTATCGTTGCCGAATGCAGCACCGATCGTGCCGTATACGTCAATGTGGAAAATCGGGTTGTAATTTTCATCCGTGCGGAGCTGAAGCACGCGGTCACGCAGCCATGCAACATACTGTTCGAGCAGTTCGCCGTGTTCGCCGAGCTTGGTCTTAACGTTGTTGATAAGCGCATGGGGCAGAATCTGTGCGCCCTTGATAATCATTTTATCCGCATTGGTGTAGCGATCGTCACCGGACTGGGTGAAAATATCAATGGGCTTGTCGGAAATGGTGCAGCCGTATTCGTCCGCAACAACTTCGCACATCATTCTGCCGGTGGACCTTGCAACAGCGTCAAGAATCGCCTGAGTCATGCCGTAGCGAATTGCGGTGTGCAGACGTTTGCCGTCAACATGGATAGATTCGACCATTTCGGAAAGTGCGCGGAAATTGTCCGCCTCTTTGCCGATGAGTTCGGGCTTGATATAGTTTTCGATAACGGGAATGAAGTCCTTTGCAAGGAAGAGGGGATCGCGTCCGCCGCAGCCGCTGTACTGAACGGCAGCGCAGTCGCCGTATGCAATCTGGCCGTCCTCAAGAACGAGCATCACGGAGATGGACTCACCGGGCTGACGAACGGAGGTAAAGCCGGGGGTTTTGGGTTCGCCGACGTATGCGGCGCCGTCGCTTTTTGCGCCCGCTTTAATGGCGCGCTGATCGTCAAAATAGAAGCCTGTTCTGCCTGCGGAGCAGATAACATCGATAATTTTCATAAAAGTATCCTTTCAGTTCTTCAAAATTTTATTTCAAAAAAGAAATTTAAGTATTCGGGCGGCACGAAAGCATTCCGCGCCGCCGTGCATTTTCAGCCGAAGCCGATTTGCGTTCGTTTATCTGCGGAGAGCCTGCGGCCTTCCGACAAGACGACCCTTGCTGATCGCGTAAACATCGTCAATGACCATTTGGAAGGTTGCATTGCGCTTTTCGGCCTTTGCGCGCTCTTCGATCTTTGCGCGGTGGAACGCCTTGATATCATCGGTGAAGGGCAGCGCACCCATGTCGAGAATGCGGATCGCACCGTCGTTATCGCGTGCGGGAAGCATTTTGCCCGCATTGTAGCGGGAAGGTGCAAACGGAATATCAAGAACGCCCGCAAGCACAGCGCGAACGGAACCTATCGCGATGTCGCCTTCGCCCAGTTCGAAGCACTTATCGACAATGCAGCGCGTCTCTCTGCGGATAATATCTTTTTCTTCCTCAAGGTTGGCTGCGGTGCAAACCTGGTCGGAAAGCATGCTGATGACCTGCTTTGTGCAGCGCAGACCCTGTGCGTTTGCTTCCATTGTGGGAACGCCCGCCGCTTCATGCGGAGTTTTGACGATGACCTTTGTTGCCTTTGAGAGTGCAGCGGTTGCACTGCCCCAGGAAATAACGCCGAATGCCTTCGCTTCGTCCTGCGGGAAACCGCCCATCCACTGATGGAAAACCGTGGTTATGATAACATCATCATAGCCGTATTTATGCATGTATTCGTTTGTCAGCTCTTCAAGGGTGCGGATCGCCGCAACATCCTGAACAAGGTTGCCGCATTGGCCGTAGCCGACGGTGATATTGCGAACTCCCTGCTCTGCCGCAAGCAAAGCCTCAATAATCGCAACCGCATGGGATACGCAGGGCGGAACAAGAGTTCCCGTAAGCGGACCGTAGGGTTCACGGTTAATGGAAACACCCGCTTCTTCGTAGATGCCCGTAAGCCTGTCAACATACTGCCAATCGCGGATCGTCTCCTCCATCGGGACGCTCTTTGCATAGGGCAGGTTATAGGAAATGCCGCCGCCTTCATAGCTTGTGAAACCGCCCGCATAGGCAATTTCGGTCAAAAGGCGCGCATCGGGTGTGCCGTGGCGCACCTGAATGGGAGTGTTCAATGCTTCAATGAGCATACGGCAGCCCGCGACGCCGTGATTGACGGCGGGAAAGCCGTTAAGCAGGGAACGGCCGAGCCGCTGGGACTCCTTTATGCCGTTTTCGGCTTCTTCATAGCGGTTCTGACGGGTGTAGCTGTCAATGGTTGTCGGAAGCAGATCGGCTTCGCCGTTATCCTGAAGATAAGTCAACAGCTTGATATGTTCGGGAATCAGCGCAACGCCCGCACGCGGCTGAATCAAAGTGATACCCTTTTCCTTTGCTTCAACAAGTTTTTTTGAAAAAACTTTGTGAGCGGGCATGGCCTTGTGGTATTCGATGGCTTCTTTAAGATCAACTTCCCTGCCGGTCGGCCACTGCTTGAGCACGTCGGCACGGATCGCGTTGAATTCGTCATCGGGAATGCGCTTGTTTTTGATATTGGGGTTGTTCATTGTTTAAATGCTCCTCTTTTATTGGGAAATCGCCTGAAGGCAGGTTCGGCACCGAACCTGTTTTCGTCAGGCTCTGCATAGTTCTTGTTTCATTATGCTCAACGCCTGTTCCGGATATTTTTCGGAAAGCAGACCCATTGCGGCTATAATGTATTTTCTGTCGACAAGCACATCCGCCCTGAGCGGCCTCAGCGATGTCGAATCCTTTTGGTCATAGAGCGCAAACGACGCGATCTTTGCCGTGTTTGTTGTGTGAATCAGTGAACCGCCCGTGACAACGAGCTTCTGCACTTTACGCAGATCCTTGCCGGTTTGAACATAGGTCGTGCCCATCATTGAATACGCTTCTTCGATGCGGCCCGCATGTCTTGTCACCGCCGTGCGCACCGCCATGCATGCAAGAGCTTCGTCCAACCGTTCGGTTTCATCGTCCGTCGGCAAAAGATCTGTGTTTGCGGCAAACATACTGATGATTTCCTCCGCACGCGCCTCGCTCATGCCTGCAAGCTCTGCAATCGTTTTTATTCCCGCCGCATCCACAATTCCGCGAATGCTGTATCTCATGCCGATATCGCCCTCAACCGTGCGCTTGATATACGGCTCGGGCAAACCCTTGAGCATGGTTCGCGGGTCGGTCGGCATTCCGTTTGCAACGGAATAAACATCCGTTGTTGCGCCGCCGACATCAACGGCAACAAGTTCCCCAAGCCCGCGGGAAGTATCCGTTCCCTCCGCAAGCAGCTTCATTGCCGCCATGACTGCGGAAGGCGTCGGCATCATAATGCCGGAAATAAGTTCGCTCGCCTTGGTAAGTCCCTTTGCCTGCACGATTCTTTTAAGGAAAACTTCGCGAATCTCTTTCTGGGTCGGTTCAATGTTAAGCGTGCCGAATTTCGGCATAACATTTTCGCAAATATGCACTTCGCGCCCGTCGAGAATGCGCTCGCACTGCCGCACGGCATTTCGGTTGCCCGCAAGGATGATGGGAAAATCTCCGCCTATATCCGCAAGCACGTGCGCATTATGCAGAATGCAGTCGGTATTGCCGCCGTCCGTGCCGCCGACAAGCAGGAAAATATCCGGATTTATCGCCTTTATCTCGTCCGCATCATCCTCATTGAGCTTGAAGGCGTAGGTCTTCAGCACCTTTGCTCCCGCACCGAGGCTTGCACACTTTGCGGCTTCCGCCGTCAGTTCCGGAACGAGCCCGCTTGCAAGCATACGAAGACCGCCCGCCGCGCTGCTGGCGGCGTAGCGTTCGCAAAAATCAAGTTTTCCGGTCACTTTTTCAAGCTTTGAAAGCGCGTCGGAAAGTCCGTTGTTAATGTCCGACTGAACGGTCGTGTAGGCATTTGCCGTGCCCAGCAGCCTGCATTCATCAACATCCGCCGCGGTGACCTTTGTGTATGTGCTCCCGAAATCGATCAAAAGAACAGGTTTCATGTTTTTTTCCCGCTTTGCAATCGTAATCAGTAAACAATCAGAGCCGCAGGTTATTCCTCAACGTGCAGGTCCTGTTTCAATGCCTCGATATCAACTTCCGGCGGGGTTCCCGGCGGGAAGGAGCGATCGAAGCCCATCTCTTTAAAACGCTTTTCAACCTCGTCAAACGGCTGTTTGCCGATAACGATATTGCCGCCCACATAGAGCAGGATGTTTTCCAAACCTGCCTCATCGCATTTTTCACGCATACCGCGGCAATCCAGCTCACCCTGACCATAGAGTGAGGAGATGACGATTGCATCGGCGTTCGTTTCAATTGCGGCGTTGATGAATTCTTCCTGAGAAACCATAACGCCGAGATTGACAACATTGAAACCCGCATCGGTGAATGCATGATACAGGATCTTGTTGCCGACCGCGTGAACATCGGCGCCGATAACGCCGATAACAAGAGTCTTTTTATCCATCACTTTGACCTCTCATTATTATGATAAAGTGTCCTTACATAACCCAAGCACACAAAGAAACATTGTGTGCCGCATTTTACAGTCGTATAATACATTTTTAAGCGCAAATAGTCAAGTGCATATGCACTGCAAACCCCAATATATTTGATTTAACGTTAATAAAACGACTCAACGGACGAGTTAACATAAAGCGCGGCGGGAAATTTTATTCCTGCCGCGCCGTTCGCTTTAGTGCAAAACGTTATTCTTCTTAGGATTTATTATGCCTCCGCCTTGCCCGCCGTGTTCTGCGGTTTTATGCACGGCGGCTGTTCACCGTTAAGTGCCGCTCTCAGAGCCAGCAGAGCATCGAAAACGTCAACCGCTCCGTCGCCGTTAAGATCCGCACGTGCAGCCTGTTCATCGGTGAGGCCCTCCGTTCCTATTGCATAGCGCATAAGCATAAGCGCGTCGTCAATTCCAATCGTGCCGTCGCCGTTAATATCGCCGATAACGGGGGCTTCGGGTTCGAAAACCGCGTGAATAACCGTGTCCTCCGCAACGGTGATTATCTCATCCGTGACAAGCTCTCCGTTGATGAACCAACCCACAAATACCATGCCCTCATGGGTCGGAACGGGTATTTCGCCGACTTCCAAGCTGAAGCCGACACTGACAGGGGTATCAAGCAGCGTTTCTCCCGTGTAATCGTCAATCACCGTCAAATTGCACGTGCGCGGAGCGTAAACCGCCGCAAAAACCATGGGCCGGGTAATCGTTACGGTTTCTTCGGTTATTATGCGTCCGTTGTAATCCCAGCCTGCGAACGCCATTCCCTCGTGAACGGGCGGCGCGGGAAAATCGCTGACTCTCAGCACCGTGCCGTACTCAACCTCCTCCATGGTCACAAAAAAGCTGTCAGCTATGGTATCATAGAATCTCACGGTAAAAGTCTCTTTTCTCAATACCGCCGTAATGACCATATCCTCGTTTACGATAACGGTTCCCGACTCCATCAGCTCGCCGTTTACAAGCCAGCCCACAAACACCATTCCCTCACGATAGGGCGGCATGGGCAGATCCGCAAGGTCAACTTCCGTTCCGGCTCGAACTTCGTAAGTCTCATATGTTTCGCCGGTATCGCTGTCAACAAGCGTGATCGTATGCGTTTCGAACCCGCTGTAAACCGCTGTAACCGTCATGTCCCCCAACACTCTGAGATAGGAGCCTTCAAACAGGGTCCCTTCAACATACCAGCCGACAAAGTCCGCATTCTCATGAACGGGCGGAACGGGGAATTCGTCGCTGTAAAGGCCGTTGTCATAGAGCACGGTTACGGATTGCAGCGTTTCACCGGTGTAACCGTCAACGAACGTGACCGTATAAGGGTGCTGCTCATAGGTAGCGTAGATTATAACGTTTGACACGACCGTAACTTCGTCAAGAAACTCGCCGTAGCCGTACCATCCCTTAAAATCATAGCCTTCATGTTCAATGTGTTCGGGGAAATCTTCCGCCTTGATCACTGTTCCGTAAGGCACAGTATCGGTACGAAGAATGACGTCGGTGTGATTATCCCAGAACTTGACCGTGTACATTTTCGCTTCATAAGCCGCATAGCAGCTTGTATTTTCCGTAACATTGATGCTTCCCGAAACGGCGCTTCCGTCCGCATACTGCCATTCGGCAAAATTGTATCCGACTGCATCGGGAGCTTTCGGAAATTCGGACAGCGGAATTTCCGCGCCGTATTCTGCGGTGCGTGTTCCGATGAGTTCGCCGGTGAGTCGCGAATAAAAGCTTACCGTGCAGACTTCGTTGCTGTATTCTGCGCGGAAAGTCGTATCACCCGTAAGATAGTAACTGCTGCCGAAAAATTCGGAACCGTTAACCGACCAATATTCAAACGTTTTGCCCTCATGCTCCGGCGGCTCGGGAAAAGCCTCTGCCATAACGGTATCTCCGATGGGCATATTCAGAGTTTTCAGCACCTGTTCTGTCGCGCCGTCCACCCATTGCACGGTGCAGGTCGGAACGGTGTACGAAGCAATTATATTTGTGTTGGCTGTTATTGTCAGGCTTCCGGCAACGGTCTCTCCGTTCGGACCCCTCCAATGAGAAAAGTTTTTCCCCGGAATCGTCGGCGGCGTCGGGAAGTCGCTGAGATTCAGCACCGTGTTCTTTGTTACCGTAAAGGATTCAAACGCCGCAGTCTGTCCCTCAACAATGAAGTTCACCGTGTAAAGCGGAGGGAAGTACCAGTTCCTGTTGCCCGCAAGTACGGGATGGGTGTATATACCCTCATCCTCATAATAATAAGGATCGTATTCACCGCGGCGGCTCTTCGCATAGTCAAGTGCCTGCCCGATATTGTAGCATTCGGACACGCCCAATCCGCGCATGGAGTTCAAAATATCTTGGAAGATGTAAACATCATATGCAACGGTCACGGTTTCATCATAACCCAAAGCGACGGAAGCACCGTGTGAAGTGAAATAGTTCAGCAGATTGCCGTCCTTGCCGCCGCTGCATGTTGCAAGGTGAACATAGCTGCCCGGCATGGTTGCGGTTGCATAGTGATTCAGATAGAGATAATTCACGGCAATGCCGCCGCCGGCAAGTTCCACAACCCAGCCGTTGCTGTAATCGCTTGCCGTGACACCGTTCTCATTGTGAATCGCAATATAGCTCAGCCCGTCATATTCCAAACCGTGCGAGTCAAACATGATCACACCGTATTTATACATCTCTGTCAAATCGGTAACATCACATTCGTTGCCTCCGTACACGGTCAAAGTTCCGCCCGTGTAGCTGCTGATCACGGGAGCGAAGGTTTCCGAATAGTAAGTGCCGACACCCTCATCAATTCCCAAATAGGGCGCATAAACGGCAACATTCCTGTTTGAGGCCGTGACCGCACCGTCATCCAAAATACCGCGAACCTCTTCCGCAGGGGGAAGCTCGATTTTAACAGGTTCGGAACCTTCTCTGATGCCGTGAACGATATTGTAATCATACACAACGGTCATTCCGGATTTCAGAGTGTAGCCGAAAGTTGTTCCGTTCTGCCGGTTGATGCTCTTGATTCGTGAATCTCCGTCAAGATATTCGAACAGGCTGTCAACCGTTTCAACAGCGGACAGGTCGGAGTCAAGTTCGCTTTCAAGTTCAAAGAGCTCGCCGTCAATTTCACGACGAACCTTCTGCATACTGCGAAGTTCAGCTGCTGCCGCATAACTGTCCGCCGCAGCACCGATGGGCAAAAGCCCGATGCAAAGCATCGCTGCAATGAGAATACAGAGTATTCTTCTGAAATTCGTTCCTTTCATAACGCCTCCTGAATGATTTTTTTATATCACGCAATTCGAGTGAACAGCGTTGATATCGTTCACAAGCTCAAGCATCGGATTTCGGAGAACGCGCTGCACCGTTTTCGTCATTCATACCGCGACCGCAGTCGAGTCCGAATCGTCTGTTTGCAAAAACTATTCCTTGGAGTATGATTTAAATAATAATTTAAATTGCGCTCCAATTATTTACATTTTAACACAGTATTCAGAGGCTGTCAACAACATTCGAAAAGTATCCGATTGTTTCTTTTTCTGAAAAAAGGCGGCAAATTAACATTTTTCGGCACGGTTCATAATTTCCTCAAATAAATATAACTTGCGGAAAACTTTGCAGCAAAAAGCACGGCAGGAGAAACCCCGCCGTGCTGCGTTTCACTTTCAGTTTGGAAGCATAAGCTTCAAGTCATAATCGAGTTCTTATTTATTGTTGCTGAGCATATCAGCCGCCGCATCCGCAACGCTTGCGTTTGTCAGTCTGTCAATAATTCCGTTTTTGGATTCAAAGCCGCACAACCGGAGCGCGCCGCCCTTCATCATCAGGCCGATGCTTGCGTTACTGCTGCTTTTCTCATCCGAAAACCCTTCGGCAAGCCCGGTTGCCTTTTGGACCTGTTCAAGCGTCATGTTTTCAAACACAACAAGGCAGTTCTCGGTAACAAACGGCGCAATAGCCTCGCCTGCTTCTTCCGCCTGTTCGCCTGTCAGCACAATGATATCATAATCGCGCTCTTCCGCAGCCTTAACAATTTCGCTGCCCGTGCACTCTCGATCAAGCAAAATCCTGTACCGCATTGAATCCATGCGTGCGGCAGTGTTTGATTTCACGGCAGCGCAAAGGTAAACAATGCAGCCGATGAGCAAAACGATAACAAAACCGGGAATCACTTTCCAAAGAACAGTTCTCTTTGCAGATTTCTTTTTTTCCACTAAATACATGCCCCCTCTTCGATTTTCGGTATACACATAATAGCATTCTAACGTTGTGAAGTCAAGCAAAAATGCGTGTATATTTTTTGCATAGTGCCTTTTAAATGATAGTCGAAATGCAAATAAAAACAGGAATAAAAAAAGAAACAGTCAAATGACTGTTTCTTTGGGATCCGGCAGCTGCCTATCCTCCCATGCCGTCGCCAGCACAGTA
>UMAM01052605.1_pt1 | contig 12350 bp, 10 predicted proteins | sample 1963711 | NCBI WGS metagenome assembly UMAM01 (sample SAMEA4835916, study PRJEB28245) | human gut metagenome | biome: gut microbiome; material: fecal sample | place: Denmark | collected 2008
AATTAATCTAAGTCTAATTTAAGTTTAAATATTTTCATCTCTAATAGAATCTAAAATATTTTTAGAATTAACTTTTTTAACAGAATATCTCATAAGGGAGAATATTAATATAAATACTATTATAATACTTATAATTATACCTTTTAAAGGTAAATGATAAATTAATGTCATTTCACCGATAAATGCTCTATGAATAATAAGTGATAAAATAATACCTATTGGAATACCTATAATAAGGGCTTTTATGCAATAAAAGAAACTTTCTAAAAATATCATTTTATTAAACTCTTTAGTAGTCATACCAATACTTCGAAGTGATGCAAACTCACCACGTCTTAAAGCAACATTCGTAGTAATAGTATTAAATATATTTGTAATTCCAATTATAGCAATAACAATAATAAATCCATAAAGAAATATTGCTACAATTATATATATTGAGTTCATTTGATTAGCATATTCATTAGTATTATTAACATAAACATTATCATCATTTGGAAAAAGTTTATCTATTTCATCTTGAGTAGCATTAGCATTTTTAGCATCCATATAAATAGAGGTTAAATTAAGGTGTGATAAATCATTATTATAAATTTTATCAAATGTTTCATCACTTACGATAATAACTGGCGCTTCACCATTATTTTCAAGTCCTAAAGGTTTTTCTGATGTTGACTTAATAGCCCTTAATTTAACTATACTATTTGTTTCACTATTTTTTAATTCTATAGTTTCTCCATCTTTATAGTCTAAAACATTAAATTCTATCTTACTACCATTTTCTGAATATATAAAATTATTAATAATAATTGCATCATAATCTAAAGTACCCTTTATATTAAGTTTTTGTAAATAATTATCATATTCTTTTTTACCAACACATTTAATTGAAATAGTATTAATATTATCGTTATTAAAGCCAAATTCACTTGCTTTCTTTGTAAATTTTAAATAATCAGCATTTATAATAATTGTTCTTATAAATGAAATTCGATTAATATTTTCTAAAGATTCAATTTGTTTAATCTTTTCTTTTCTTGCTTTTTCATTTTCTTCATTAAGCATAACCTCTAAATTATAGTTGTACTCACCAATTCCTTTTTTAACTAAAGAAAAAGCAGTATTAATAAAGTATGAAAGTCCAATATAAACCGCTACGCAAAAGATTATTGAAACTACTGTTGTACGATATTTTTTACTATTTCTTTTGATGTTTTTATAGGAAATAACTCCTCCAATACCAAAAAGTTTATTTATAAATTTAGGATATTTAATTTTCTTTTTTAAAGTTATTTCTCCAGGATTACGAATTGCTTCGATTGGTAAAGTTTGTGAAGCTTTTTTAGCAATTTTTTTACTAGATAAATAAATTGTAAGTAAACTTAAGATAATTGAAATTAAAATTGCTAAAAAATTTACCTTAAATACTAAGAAACCTTCGATAACAAATGCACTTCCTAATAATAAATTAACTATTTTAATTAGAACAAATGCCGCAAAAACGCCTGATAATAATCCTAAAATAATACCAATAAAACCTAAAATAAAGCTTTCATAATAAACACATTTTTTTATTTGTTTTGAGGTTGCTCCAACGCTTATAAGATGTGCATAACTTTTTATTTTTTCTGTATAAGAAATATTAAAACTTGATTTTATACAATAAACACTTGTAAAAATTATAATTATTGTTACTACTGTAGCAATAGTAAAAAGAGCTCTTGTTGTACCATCATCAAATGTTGATGAAAGCATTTTAATTAAATAAGTATTTTGATTATAGTTATATTTAGCCTTTGACATTTCATCTTTATTATATTCACCTATTTCTAAATCTTTTAAAGTTTTACCAGATACACCAATAATACCTCCGACAACATTATATCTATTTTTTAAACCTTTATTAGTTAAATAAACATATACATCATTTAATTTACCACCATTTTCACTATATGTAATAAATGTATAACCAGGTGCTGTGTAAGGCTCCAAATCCATTCTTTTTACAATACCTACAATTTTATATGTTTTAGTTTTAGCATTTATTATTTCCTCTTTAGTATCAATGTTATAAGGATTATTTTGATTTAAATTATATCCATCGCTTTGTCTTTGACCAATGTCTAAAGTTATATAATCTCCTATTTTATAATCGAGTCTTCCATTAGTTTTTACACTAGTAGGAATAACTATCTCACTTTCATTTGTAGGAACTTTTCCCTCGACTAGATTTAAGCCAAGATTTTCCATAGCATTTTTATTCATACTAACAACATAAGCATAAGGTTTACCTTCATTTTGACTTTCTATTTTAGCATAACCAAGTCCACTTACAAGATATAAATCTTTTATACTACGATTATTTTTTAAAAAAGATATTTCACTTTCAGGTACATCATAAAAAACATATTCATAATTACCACTTGATTTTTTTTCATATTCAATCATACTTTCTCTAAAACTTGTTACCATTGTAGCAACCGCAGTAATAAGGGCTACAGATAAAAGTATACCAATAGTTGTTACAACACTTCTTTTTTTATTTAATTTAAGATTTTGAATAGTGATTTTTCTTAAAATATTCATTTATCATCCACTATCCTTCCATCTTCGATAGTAATAATTCTATCAGTCATTTTAGCAATTTCTAAATTATGAGTTATCATAATAATTGTTTGATTATACTTTTTATTAGTTTTTTTAAGAAGACTAACAATTTCCTCACTTGCTTTTGAATCAAGATTTCCTGTAGGTTCATCTGCAAGAATTAATGATGGTCTTGTTATAAGTGCTCTTCCTATTGAAACTCTTTGTTGCTCTCCTCCAGAAAGCTGACTTGGTAAATGACTTTGTCTATTTTCAAGCCCTAAAAGTTCTATCATTTCATTTAAATCTTTTTTATCTGGTTTTCTTCCATCAAGTTCTAAAGGAAGTGATATATTTTCTATTACATTTAATATAGGAATTAAATTATAAAATTGATAAATAAGTCCTATTTGTCTACGTCTAAATATAGCTAAATCATCATTATTTAATTTATAAATATCTTCATCATTTATGAAAACTTTTCCACTTGTTGGTCTATCTACACCACCAATTAAATGTAGAAGTGTACTTTTACCACTACCACTTGCTCCAACAATTGAAACAAACTCTCCTTTTTCAACAGTAAAAGAAACATTATCAAGTGCCACAACTTTACTTGCTCCTGTTCCATAAACTCTTTTTAAATTTTCTACTTTTAAAATTTCCATAATTTCCTTCTTTCAAATTAAGTATATTATAACAAAATGACTTTTAAGTGACAAAAAAAAGTAGCATTTGCTACTCTATTACTTTCATTATAAGAGGAAGTATCTGTTTTTTACGAGACATTATACCTGGTAAAAATATTCCTTCATAAGCATCTTGTAAATTAAAGGCATTTTTTATTAAATTTTTACTATTTTCATTATAAATTACATAGCTACCCTTTTTCAAAATATCAGTTATAAATATTAATACTGCTTTATAATTTATTTCACTCATTTCATTTAATTCATTAATATAACTATCTATATCTTTTTCAATTTCATCAAAATCCATAGTGGTAATAACTGCAATACCATAATCTTTATCATTAACTGAATAATTTTTAAAGTCTTGATGTATTAATTCTTTTACACTTAATCCCTTAATTGAAGATGCCTCTTTTAACATTTGAATTCCATATTCATTTATATCTACCTTTGCAAGTTTTGCAAGTTCTTTCGAAGATTTTATATCATCTTCAGTTGTAGTTGGGGAAGAAAACAAAAGGGTATCTGAAATTAATGCTGATAATAAAAGACCTGCAATATCTCTTGGTATTTTAATTCTTTCTTTTATAAATTGTTCATATATAATCGTAGCGGTACATCCAAGAGGTTTACATAAAAATGTAATTGGTTCTTTAGTACCTATATCACCAAGATTATGATGATCCACAATCTCTAATATTTCTGCTTCCTCAAGTCCATCAATAGATTGAGAATATGTATTATGGTCTACCAAAATAACTTTTTTCTTTTCATATTCATTCATATGAGTTACTTTAATAACTCCTAAACATTCATTATTATCTTTAACAACAGGATAATTTGTATAACTAATTCTTTTAGTAAGTGATAAAAAATCAGTATAATAAGAATGAATATTAACAGTAGTAAGACTTCCTTCATTATTACATAAATTTTTAATATAACCAGTATTTGGAAGTAAAAAGCATATTGTTGCAGTTGAATGATTACAAGTTATTATTGTTACATTATTTTTTCTAGCTTTTTTTAATAATCTTTCTGGAAGTACTCTGCCCCTTGTTAAAATAATTAATTTTACCTTTTTACTTATAGCATTTTCTATTATAAGATATCTATCTCCGACAACTAAAATAGTATTTTCATCAAGTTCATTTTTCCTTGAAAACTCTTCATTTGAACAAGTTATATAAATTGTTTTACCAAAAACTTCATTCATTTCACCACATAAAATAGTTCCATCTAAAAGTTCTAATATATTTTTAAGTGATGTATGAAGTGTAGTTTTATCTTCAAGTGCAAGATAGTTTACAACATCCTTTAAATTTATATAACCAGTTAATATCTTTTTTTCATCTACAAGTGGTATAGCATTTAAATCTTTATCTTTCATAAATTTAATAGTATTACCTATACTTTCATATTCATTTATAAAGGCACCTTTTTCATATTTTAAATCTTTTATTTGTACTTTAACATCATTTAAATATGAAGGAACTGGTGTATTAAAATAATTTAAAACATATTTTGTTCCATTATTAACTTGACCTATAACTTTAGGTGTTGCAGGTATTCCCTGCATATTTTTAAGGTATGCTAAAGCAATTGCACTACATACTGAATCTGTATCTGGATTTTTATGACCAAAAACATATATTTGTTTCATCTACTATCACCATATTAATGGTATCATATTTTTGATAAAATTTAAATAAAAAAATGGATTATACACCATCTATTGCATTTGTATAAATCCACTTTTTAATATTTTCATAACTATTTGTTTCATAAAAATTAATTAATTCATTAAAGTATTGTCCTATTTTATCTACTGGAATAGCAATAATACCTTGTCCATTTTTAATCATTTCTTTATTTGCCACTAAATTAGCAACTCTTTTATTACCATCTTTAAACATTTGGCTTCTTTGTATCCAACAAAATAAGGTAATACATCTATCAATTGGACTATCTATTTTCATAATATCAGCAAGTTCTTTGTCATAATCACACTCACTAGGAAGTTTTGGTCTCCAGTTTGTTCCTGTAATACCTACACCACAATCTCTATATTCTCCAAGAGGACTTACACTTTGACCTTTACAAATTTCAAAATGAACTTTTTTAATATAATCCATAGTAAGTGGTTCTTCGATACTTCCAAGAACCATTTCCCAAGAGTCTTTCAATCCTTTTAATTTTAACATATCATCTATAGAAATATTTCCAGTATTTACATTATTATAAAATGCTACTGTATCGGCAAATGTGATAGCAATTCCCTCTAAATTAGCACTTTTATATAAATTATCAATTATTTTTCTTTTAGCAAAAAAAATATTATCTTGAACACTCATATTATATTTACTTTTCATAATTACCTCGTTTTCTATATTAATAGTATCATATTTTTGATAAAATTTAAATAAAAAAATGGATTATATAGAATTCAAAAATATATAAATTAATAGTTTTGTTAAAGATTACCATACTAATAAAGATAATAATGTGATAAAATATGTTTGATTGGAGGAAGTATGTTTAAATTAGTTAGTAAATTCTCACCTGCGGGAGATCAAAATGAAGCAATAGATAAATTAGTGGATGGCTTAAATAATCATGAAAAAAATCAAGTTCTTTTGGGAGCCACTGGTACTGGAAAAACCTTTACAATTGCTAATGTTATAGAAAAAACTGGTAAACCTACTTTAGTTTTATCACATAATAAAACACTTGCTGGACAACTTTATGCCGAACTTAAGGAAATGTTTCCAGAAAATCATGTAGAATACTTTGTATCATACTATGACTATTATCAACCTGAGGCTTATGTACCATCATCAGATACATATATTGAAAAAGATTCCTCAATAAATGATGAAATTGATGAACTAAGACATAAAGCAACTTCTGCTCTTATTAATTATGATGATGTAATTGTTGTATCAAGTGTATCATGTATATATAATATAGGTCAAAAAGAAGATTACGAAAAAAATATGTTTGTTATAAATATTGGTGATACATTTTCAAGAAATTTTATTATTAATAAACTAGTTGATATGACTTATGAAAGAAATGAACTTGATTTTCATCGTGGAACATTTAGAGTCCGTGGAAATAGTATTGATATAGTACCAATAAATGAAAAAAGTGAAGCGATAAGAATTGATTTGGATGATGATAAAGTTGAAAGTATTACTATATTTGACCCTCTTACAGGAAGTGTTCTTAAAAGAAAACAAACTGTTATAATATCTCCAGCATCACTTTTCGTAACAAGTAAAGAAACTTTAGAAAAAGCAGTAGCCAATATAAAAAAAGAACTCGATGAAAGACTTAAAGAACTTCATGAAAATGGTAAACTTATCGAAGAACAAAGATTAAAAGAAAGAACTAATTATGATATGGAAATGCTTCTTGAAACCGGATTTTGTAATGGAATTGAAAACTATTCAAGACACCTATCTTTAAAGGAAGCTGGAGAAACTCCTACAACACTTATGGATTTCTTTCCTAAAGACTACCTTTTGGTGATTGATGAAAGTCATGTAACCATACCTCAAGTACGAGCAATGTATAACGGAGATAGAATGCGTAAACAAACTTTAGTAGATTATGGATTTAGACTTCCCTCTGCCCTTGATAATAGACCTTTAAAGTTTGAGGAATTTAATGAAAAAATTAATGAAGTTATATATGTATCAGCAACTCCTGGAGATTATGAACTATCACTTACTGGTGGTAAATATATAGAACAAATTATAAGACCTACAGGACTACTTGATCCTACTATTGAAGTTAAGAAAACCGAAGGACAAATTGATGATATTGTATCACAAATTAATTTATGTAAAGAAAAAAATGAAAGAGTATTAATTACTACTCTAACTATTAAAATGAGTGAGGAACTAACTGATTATTTAAAGAACCTTAATATTAAAGTTGCTTATTTACATAATGAAATAAAAACTTTAGATAGACTTAAAATTATTCATGATTTAAGATGTGGTAAATATGACTGTATTGTTGGAATAAACCTTTTAAGGGAGGGATTAGATATTCCCGAAGTAAGTCTTATTTGTATACTTGATGCTGATAAACAAGGATTTTTAAGAAGTACAAGAAGTTTAATTCAAACAATAGGAAGAGCTGCAAGAAATAAAAATGGTCATGTTATTATGTATGCTGATACTATTTCAGATGCTATGGATGAAGCAATTAAAGAAACCTCAAGAAGAAGAACTATTCAAGAAAAATATAATAAAGATCATGGAATTATTCCTCAAACAATTATAAAAAGTATTAAAAATATACCTACTACTGATGAAGAAAATAAAGAAGGCAAGAAGATGAGTAAACAATCTAAAAAAGAAATGCTAATTAAAATAGAAAATGAAATGAAAGAGGCTGCTAAAGCATTAGACTTTGAAAAAGCAATGGAACTTCGAGATATTTTATTTGAACTAAAAGAAAAGAAATAAATTACAAATAAGTTTATTTCTTTTTATTTTAAATTATTAGTAATTTCTTTGAAAAAATCTTCATTCCAAAGTTTTAAAATTTGTGTGTCATTAATAAAAGGCAATACATCCTTTTTAGCATCTTCATAATTAATTTCACTAAACTTTTTGTTTAATAAATCTTTTAAAACATCAATGTTAAAATCATCATTTTTTTCTAGTACACCCGAATCAATTAATTTATTTTTTATAAGTTCAATATTTATTTTTGCATTGCTAATTAATAAGTAAATATAATCATATAAATCTCTTCCTTTAGTTCTAAAACTCCAGTTTCTACATAGGATTGCGTGAACCTTACCCGCAAGTAAAGATGTTTCATCGTAAAGGTTTATTTGATGTAGGCATGGAAGTATTTTATATTTAATTTCGTAAGTTGCTCCAATTGGTGGATTAATATCTACTTCAAATTTAACTTTTATATTTTTTAACAAATTATTATAGGTAGTACTTTCCTCACAAGGAAAAAATCTTAAAATATGTTCTAATGTATCTCCCTTTAAAAATGCAGAGGTAATATTAGAATCAGATTTTTTTTGCTTTGTACTTATTTCCATATTGATTCCATAAGAATTCAGTTCATTTTCTATATATGAAAAGTATTTACTTAAATCGAAATTTTTATCTGGACTTATTAGAGCAAAATCCAAATCTTCGGAAAATCTGTCTATATTATAAAATATTCTTAATGCTGTTCCTCCATAAAATGCTACTTTATCAAAAAAATCACTTCGAGAAAGTCCACACAATACTACTTCTTGGATAATTTCTTTTAAAGCATTTATTTCATCATTAACATTTTTCGTTTCGTAACCAGCAAGCATTTGACTAATAATATTATTCATTTTTATTTCTCCTTAAAAATTTTGCTAATAATGACACATTTGTTGAATGATATAATTCACTTAATTTTTCAATTTTTTTAGCATCTAAATTATAAAATTCTTCTTCATCTATTCTTAAATCATCAAACAACATAATTTGCATATTTTTTAAATTATTTAAAGGTTTCAAAGAATATAATTTATCACATAATGCTTTTTCAGCAGTAGCCATAATGAAAGAATAGTTTCCCTCTTGTTTCAAAATTATTTCATAGGGAAATGCTCTTGGTGGAACATCTTCATAACTAAATGTACCAAAATGATTATTATATATTTTTCTTTTCTTTTTATTAAATGTTGCACAAGTAACTGCGTTAACTCTTTCTGGTATTAAGCCATAATATGACAGTGCATATTCAAAAGATATATAAGATGGACCATATATACTACTTGCAAGTAAATATGCTGAAGTATCACCATTTGTGTCATATAGACCATTTACAATTCTATAGAGATTTTTATCTTTAACTTCTCTACATATTTTATTATTTATATTTGAATAATCTTTTAAAAAATTCTTTAACATATTATTTGTAATTAGCATATTTTCACCTCTAAATACCATTTTATAGTATTTTATAAAGAATTTCAAGTATAAAAAAATACCTAGGCAAAACTAGGTATTTTAATTATTTTATTTGATTCATTACTTCTTCAGCAAAGTTATCATTTCTTTTTTCAAGACCTTCGCCTACTTCATAACGTACCATAGAAACGATTTCTCCACCATTATTTTTAACATAATCTTTTACAGATATGTCACCATTTTTGATGAAAGGTTGTTCAGCAAGACAAATTTCTTTATAATATTTTTTAATTCTTCCTTCAACCATTTTTTCAGCTATATCAGCAGGTTTTCCTTCATTAATAGCAATATTTCTTTGTACTTCTCTTTCTGCATCTAATACATCAGCAGGAACTTCCTGTGTAAATACATAAAGTGGTTTCATAGCAGCAGCTTGCATTGCAACTTCTTTAGCAACTTCTTCGCTTGCTCCCTTAACTACAGTAAGAACTGAAATTCTACCACCCATATGAATGTATGCACCAAAATGTTCATCATCAGTTTTAGTAATTTTTTCAAATCTTCTTAAAGAAAGTTTCTCACCAATTTTAGCTGTTTTTGCAACAATTAAATCATTTAATGTTTCACCAGCATAAGGTAAATTCTTAGCTTCCTCTAAAGTATTTGCATTACCTTCAAGAATAGTTTTTCCTAAAGCATCAACAAATTCTCTAAATTCAGCATTATTACTTACGAAGTCAGTTTCACTATTTACTTCAATAATAACAGCATTATTACCATTTACATAAATATTTGATAATCCTTCAGCAGCAATTCTACCTTCTTTTTTAGCAGATTTACTAATTCCTTTTTCTCTTAAGTAATTTATTGCTTTATCTTTATCACCGTCACATTCAGATAGAGCTTTTTTGCAATCCATCATTCCTGCACCAGTAATTTCTCTTAATTCTTTTACTAAACTAGCAGTAATTTCCATTATATCCTCCTTAGTTTAAAGCATTTATTAATTCTTCTTTTTTCATTGAAGAATAACCTTTAACACCTTTTTCTTTAGCAATTGCTTTTAGTTCTGCAAGTGTTTTAGAACTTAAATCATCACTTTTTTCTTCTTCGTCTTCAACGATATCATTAATTAGGTAAACATCACTTTCTTTACCTTCTTTAACTTTTTCATCGATAACTTCATCTTTAATTAATTCTTCCATTGAAGCATTCTTCTTATTTTTGTCTTCCTCAGTTACATAATCAACTATTTCTAAATTATTTGCTTCACAAATAGCGTTTGTAAGTACTCCAAGTAAAACTTTAATACTTCTTACAGCATCATCATTTCCAGGAATAACATAGTCAACTAAATCTGGATCTCCATTAGTATCAACTACACCAAATACTGGAATATGAAGTTTTCTAGCTTCTTTAATTGCATTGTATTCTTTTCTAGGATCTACAATGATTAATGCCTGTGGAAGTTTAGTCATTTCTCTAATACCACAAAGAAGTGTATTTAATTTGTCATATTCTTTCTTAATTTTAATAACTTCTTTTTTAGGTAGTGCATCAAATGTTCCATCACTTTCCATTTTTTCAATGTCTTCAAGTCTTTTAACTCTTCTTCTAATAGTTCTAAAGTTAGTTAAAGTTCCTCCAAGCCATCGTTCAGTTACATAGTATGAACCACTTCTTAGTGCTTCTTCTACAGCAACTTCTCCTGATTGTTTTTTAGTTCCTACAAATAAGAACTTTCCTCCATTACTAGCAATAGTCTTAATTTCATTGTAAGCCTCCTCTAGTAATTTTTGTGTTTTTTCAAGATCAATAATATAAATATCATCTCTTGAATTAAAAATGTACTCTTTCATTTTAGGATTCCATCTTTTAGTTTGATGTCCAAAATGAACTCCTGCTTCTAATAAATAACTCATAGAAACAACGGCCATAAAATATCCCTCCTTCGTTATTACACCTTAATGCTTCTTCCTAACATTTCACCCTCTTCGGGCACTCGAAACATTAGTCCACATTAATGTTTATTTGCTTTTAAAGCCAAGATTATATTATCAAAAAAAACACTATAAATCAAGTGCTTTCTCTTTTAAAATATGTATATTTAAATGAATGATTTTATTATATTAATAACCATATATGATATTTTATTATCTTCTAAAGTATTAATAACTTTATTTAATATACTTTCAGGAAAACCAACTTTATTATTATTAAGTATTTTATAACCAAATAATGAAGATATTATATTTGCATCATCACCATATACAGTACAAAATTTACCTTTATTTTTTCTAATTACTAATATTTTTTTATCATTCATTTAAAACATCCTTTATAATTTTATTGTTAGATTCATTATTTTGGCGCCAGCGGGGAGGATGATAGCCTCCTCGCGGGTCGTACAAAAGCTCATCCCCTTATCCAATTCTATATGCGTTATCCTTAGTACCCAAACCTCCCACAATTTTTAGGATACTAGAATCTAGATAAAATGTCGGTCGGACCGCAAACTGGTTGAGGTTGACATTATAAATAGTGCTAACAAAACCAGCCGAACTCAAACCAGAAGCATAAGCGGAATGCGAGGCACGAGGGGAAATTAACCATTCAGTTTTGTTAGACCCCCAACTTATTGATTGTGATTTATATACCCAATCATTATTTTTACAATCACTATATGATGAACTATTCCAATTATATAATGCTTGTGATCTACACCCTGTTTTATTTGTTGTATTACCCCCAACCGTGGCATAGCCATAATCACTTGGATACATTAGTCCTACTTTAGCAAATACATATTCCGGATTATCACTATATAAATTTTGTAGTGTCCCACTTGTAGCATACGGGCTTCTTTCTGCTTTATAATAGTTTTCTGTTGTTATTGTATCATATTTATAATTACTTCCAGAAGTACTATTTGCTCCTCCTAAATGCCATTTTGCATTTGCTATTCCACTAGATAATTTACCATTTACATTAGACGTACCTAACAAAGTAAGCAAGTAAGTTTCATTTAATTCTGTTTTAAGTGATGCCGTACTCCAATTACTTGTTCCAGCTGAATTCCACTTTTTACCACTTGTTCCTCCATAGTTATTTGTATCTATTACTTTTAATAGTTTTTTTGTAC
>UMAM01007226.1_pt1 | contig 12244 bp, 10 predicted proteins | sample 1963711 | NCBI WGS metagenome assembly UMAM01 (sample SAMEA4835916, study PRJEB28245) | human gut metagenome | biome: gut microbiome; material: fecal sample | place: Denmark | collected 2008
CATCAAGTGTTGATATTGAATCTAAAATAAGCAAGTTAGAAGCAAGAAAAGATAAACTATATCAACTTACTAAGAAAGTATATGATGATGCAATAAATGAAATCATTGATAGTGATACTTCATCTAAAATGATTAAAGAATATCAAGAAGAACAAAAGAAAATAGTTAATGAAATAGAAACACTTAAAAAACTTAAAAAAGAAGAAGAGTCTGCAATAGAAAATTACAAATTATTAAAAGAAAAAGTAAATGAATTTTTAGAGTTTAAAGAACTTAATTCACTAATAGTTCATTCGTTAATATCTAGGATAGAAGTTGGATATAGAGATAATCCAAGAACTATCAAAATATATTACAAGTTCATCGATGATTCTATATCAAATTAATATGGATTTAAGGTGACTTGTGGTATAATATTAGGTGTAATAGTAAAGAGGAGATTGGAGTTGCAATAAGATAGTCCAGTCGAAACAAATCTCTTTCTTATAACCTCTCGCTATTATAGTCCTGAGCTTGGAAGATTTATTCAACCAGCAGATGTATCTAGTTTGAATCCATCAAGTATTAATGGTTTAAATCTATATGCTTATGCAAATAACAATCCAATTAGTATTTCATATGGTAGTTCTAATGTTAGTAGAACATCAAGTGGTGGAATGTTTGGAACATTAACTTTAGGTGAGAAATTCACTCAAAGTAATAATGATTTTGGTGGGGATTTTACAAAAGATTGGATTAATTTAAAACCAGTACCTTCTTGGGTTGAAACAGCTATTGATGTTGCAGATATTGGTTTCTCGGCTAGCATAGTAGGCTTAACCGCTTGGTATACTCTTAAATATCCTGGTGTTGCTGATTTAATGAAATTAGATGGCATCGCTAGCATACCTGGAAAATATGCAGATTTTGTTGAAGGTTTAGGATATGCTTTTGTATTTGTTGAAACTGGAATAGATGTATATAATAATTGGCAACAAGGTCAATCTGCAGGTTATATTATCGCAAGTGGAGCGTATACATTAGGTACAGGATTGGCTATAACATGGGGATCTGCAAAATTGGGGGCATACATAGGAACTACAATTGGTGGTCCTGTTGGATTTGTTGTAGGAGGTGTAGCAGGTATTCTCATTGGACTTGGGCTTGAATGGGTATCAGATGAAATTAAGGAGTGGATTTTTTAGATGAAAAAATATAGACCAATTAAACTATGGATTATCTTATTAATTTTAATTGCTGTCGGTGTATTGCTTGGTGGCTTTTTGATGGAGGGATGGAAACGAGTTTTGATGCTTGTTTGTACAGGTGTTATTTTAATTGTTTTTCTTCTATGTACAACTTATTATATTCAATTCCAAACAGACAGACTTGTAATTAGACATGGATTATCTTCGTTTAATAAAGCTTATAGATCAAATATGAAAACAAGACACATTTTGTATAGCAATATTAAAAATCTATCGATAAATCACTCTAATAAATATGTTATTATTAATTTAAAAGATAGTAATAATATTATGTTTTCTTTTAATGGCTATTTTAAGGTAGAACAAATTGTTAGTGAATTTAAAAAAATTAATAATGAAATTAATGAATAATAAAACATAGAATTTAGACACTAACCACTTTATTGGGTAAACCCAATAAGGTGGTTTTTTTAATATGTAATCTAGGTATCCTAGTTACTTAATTTGACGTGTGAAGCAAAGTGAAGCACGGCTTATCCCGTTTCCGATTTTTAATAAAATTTTAACTTTTTTATATTTTGACCCTCTCATTTCAATAGGTAAATGTCCGTTACTATTGAAGGAGGGATTTTATGAATAAAGAAAAAGTTATAGAAATTAAGATTGATAATGTTATTTATATTGTGTCTGAAGAAAATAAAGATGAAAATTATTTAAAAGAAGTGATTAAAAAATTACTCGTAGAAAAGTTGAAAGATGTGCAAAAAAATGAATTATATGATAAAATATAGATGTCAAATTCTATGTTTTATTTTACAGGAGGTAAAATGAAACAAAAAGAATTATATAAGACAGCAATTTATTGTCGTTTATCATTAGATGATGGAAGTGAAGGTGATTCATCAAGTATTCATACACAAAAGATGTTATTAGAAAAATATTGTAAAGATAATGGATATGAAATATATGATTATTATATTGATGATGGGTATTCAGGACTTAACTATAATCGACCTAATTTTCAAAGATTATTACAAGATATTGAAAATGGAAAAATAGATTTAGTAATAACTAAAGATTTATCAAGACTTGGTAGAGATTATATTATGACTGGTTATTATACTGAAATATACTTTAATGAAAAAGGTGTTAGATATATTGCAGTAAATGATAATATAGACACAATTAATGATAATAATGATAAAGTGAACATCGTTCACTTTTACCATTTAAAAACATCTTAAATGATATGTATGACAAAGATATTTCAAGAAAAGTAAAAAGTGCGAAAAGATTAAGAATGCATAAAGGATATTATATATCTTGTCAACCACCATATGGTTATAAGGTAAATCCTAAAGATCCTAATCAATTAGTGATAGATGAAGAAGTTGTTGATATAGTTAGATTAATTTTTAGATTAGCTTTAGCTAATAATGGCGTAGTTAAAATAGTTCAAGAATTAAATCAAAGAGGTATTGATACACCAAGTATTTATAAAGCTAAAAATGGAGATAAAAGATGTTTAACATCTATTGAACAACGAAAAATAAAATTTACTTATGATGAAATTAATAAATGGAATACAAATACAGTTGGTAAAATCTTAAGGGATATAGTTTATATAGGTGATATGGAAAATCATAAATATGAAGTTAAAAACTATAAAACTAAAAAAAGAACAAGAGTACCAAAAGAAGAACATATTATAGTTAGAAACACACATAAAGCAATAATATCTAGGAATGACTTTAATAAAGTTCAAGACTTAATCAAAGGAAGACAAAGACCTAGTAAATATGATTTCCCAAACATATTTAAAGGAATACTTAGATGTTCTAATTGTGGTAGAAAATTAACTATAGGATATCATTTGAGAAAATCAGGAAGAAGAGCTTATTCATATCAATGTTATGATAGATATTTAAAACATCCAATAGATAAAGAAGCTAATAGTATTAGATACGAAGTAATCTATCAAATAGTAGATGAAAGAATAAAAGAATTATTTAAAAATATAAATGTGTATGGAGAAGAATTTCTACTTAGTGTAATTAATAATGTAGAAATAACTGATGGATTAACTGAACTAAAAAATCAAAAAGAAAAGATTAATTAAAGATTAAACGTATTATCTAATTTAGTTAGTAAAGTATTTGAAGATTATGCATCTAACTTAATGAGCTTTGAAAACTATCAATACTTATTAACTAAATATCAAGATGAACAAAAATCACTTAATCTTAAACTAAAAGATATTGATTATAAATTGACTGAAAATTTAGACAAGCCACTAGAAAAAGTAAAGAAATTTATGGAAGTGGCAAAAAAATATTTAAATTATGAAGAATTAACTAAAGAATGAATTAGTAATCTTATTGATCAAATTATAGTAAGCCCACCTAAAATAGTAGATGGTAAACAAACAAGAGATATTAAGATTATTTATAGATTTCTAAATTAATTCTAAAGTGGTTATATAAAAGAGTGACGTCGAGCATTTATTGTTATATCCCATGATCGATATTTTTTAGGCAAAGTTGTTGATCATTGTTTTATTTATCAAGATGGTAATATAAAGGAATACACAAATTGTATTAGTGAGTATATTAAAGAAGCAACTTTAGTAGAAAAGAAAAGTCAAAAACCCAAAGAACATGTAGCAAAACAAATTCCTCGATTTACCTCTTCTGAAAAAAAAGAATTTGATCAAATTGAAGATAAAATTATGGCTTTAGAAAGTCAAATAGAAAGTTTAAATGAACAAATGTTTTCTTCAGGAAGTGATTATATCAAACTGCTTCATCTTGAAAAAGAAATACAAGATAAGAAGAATCTATTAGACTGTATGTATGAAAGATATGAATATTTAAATAATATAAATGAACAAATTGAAAAATACAAAAAGGAGAAATATCATGAATAAAAAAGAAATACTTACGAAAAAATTGGCAAGTCTTGCGGTAAGAGTGGGGGCAAACGTGCAAAAAGATCAAATTGTGGTCATTACATCTGATTTGCATGCTGCTCCACTTGTTAAGTTTATTCAAAAAGAAGCCTATCTTGCAGGAGCCAAAAAAGTCTATGTTGAATGGAATGATGATGAATTAACTAGAAATTATTATACTTACGCAAGTGATGAAACACTTCAAGAAATTCCTGAATGGAATCTTTCTAAGATGAGATATTTTGTTGATCAGCATGCCTGTCGCATTGTAATTGATTCTAAAAATCCTCATGCTATGAAAGGTGTTGATGTCAATAAGATGATGATGGCCAATCGAGCTATTGGTCCTAAAACAGCCTTTTTCCAAAATCATTATAGTTCAAGTAAATCTCAGTGGACAATTGTTGCATATCCTAATGATGAATGGGCTCAAACGGTTTTTCCTAATTTGACGGTAGATGAGGCTTGGGATAAATTATTTGATGCGATTATGTATACATCAAGAATTTCTCTTGATCATGATGAAAAAGAAGAGTGGAAAAATCATACTAAAGATTTAGAAAATCATAGTAAAAAAATGAATGCGTATAATTTTAAAACACTTCATTTTGAAAATAGTTTAGGTACGAATTTAGACATTGAATTGGTTCAGTCGCATATTTGGGCTGGTGGTGGCGAAATGGGAGGCAATGGAGTGTATTTTGTGCCCAATATTCCTACTGAAGAAATTTTTACAATGCCTCATAAAGATAAGGTAAACGGTAAGGTGGTAAGTACGAAACCGTTAAATTATCAAGGAACTCTAATCAAGGATTTCTATTTTATTTTTAAAGATGGTAAGGTTGTAGATTTTGATGCTAAAGAAGGATATGAAGCATTAAAAAGTTTGCTTGACCTTGATGAAGGGTCATCACGTCTTGGCGAGGTGGCTTTGATATCATATGATTCCCCTATTTCTAATTTAAATATTTTATTTAATAATACTTTATTTGATGAAAATGCTTCTTGTCATTTAGCATTAGGAAATGCTTACGCAATGAATGTAGTAAATGGTACAACAATGAAAGAAGAAGAATTAGTCAAACTAGGATATAACGTATCACTCACCCACGTAGATTTTATGTTTGGTAGCAATGATATGAAAATTACGGGATATACCCATGATGGTAAAGAAATACCAATTTTTGTGAAGGGAAATTTTGTTTTTTAATGAAAGAATTAATAGAGTTTTTGAATCAATCTTATACATGTTATCATGCAATAAAAAATATAGAAACCAAATTACAAAAAAATGGTTTTATTAAATTAATGGAAAAAGATGAGTGGCAATTAGAAAAAGGTCATCAGTATTATATAATTAGAAATTCTTCAAGCATTGTCGCTTTTAAAATTCCACAACAACTAGAAACTGTAGGTTTTCATATTGTGGCCAGTCATAGTGACTTTCCATCTTATAAATTAAAGCCACATCCAACAATAAAAGATATCAAAAATAAGTATACAAAACTAAACACGGAAGGTTATGGTGGTATGATTGCTTATAGTTGGTTTGATAGACCTTTGGGGATTGCGGGAAGAATATTTGTTGAAAGTGAAAATAAAATTAAAGAAATATTGGTGAATTTAGATGAAACCATTGTGATTCCTAGTTTGGCAATTCATTTCAATCGAACACAAGAGAATAACTTTAACCCTCAAATTGATATGTTGCCACTTCTTGGTAGTAGTGATCAATCATTTGAAGAGGTGCTGTTAAAGTATACAAAGCAAAACAATATTTTATCAACAGATTTATTCTTATATAATAAGGAAGAGGCACAAATAGTAGGAAGTAAGAAGGAATATCTTTTTTCATCAAGATTAGATGATTTAGAATGTGCATATATTTGTGTGGATAGTTTAATTAAAGCAAAGAATCAAAATATAGCAGTTTGTGCGGTTTTAAATAATGAAGAGGTTGGAAGCGTTGCCGCTAACGCAGCGGATTCTTCTTTTGTACAAGATGTTCTTGAACGGATTGCGAGTAGTTTTCAGTTAGATTTTAAAATATTACTTGCTAATTCTTTGTTGGTATCGGCTGATAATGCCCATGCAGTGCATCCTAATCATCCTGAAAAAAGTGATCTGACAAATATGGTGTATATGAATGAGGGCATTGTTATCAAACATCAAGCAGGATTAAAATATACAACGGATGGGTTAAGTGAGGCTATTTTTAAAAAAATGTGTAAAGATTTGGGGATTTTGTATCAGGATTATACCAATCGTAGTGATCAAAGGGGTGGGAGTACATTAGGTGCTATTTTACAATCACACATCAGTATCCCAAGTATTGATATTGGTCTAGCCCAACTAGCCATGCATTCGACAGTTGAATTAGCAGGTGTAAAAGATATAGAATATATGTTAAGAGCTTTGATAAAGTATTATGAGTCAAAAGTAATGATTAATGAGGATGAAATAGTTCTTAATTAATCCGTGTTACTTTTTGATAATTTCCTATAAAAAAGTGTGTAGAACTCTTACACACTTTTGTTTTTTAATTATTCAAATATAATAAAATGGAGAAAATGGAAGCAACTATCCCCCATAATACATAGGGTAAAAGAAGAAAAGATGTTTTTTTAGAAAGAAGTAAAGATTCAATTGTTGTAAGTGTAATGGTAAGAAAACTAAGAAGTGTGGTTACATAGCCTAAAAATAAACTTTGTTTAATAAAGAAAAAGTATGGAAAGGTAAAACTAATAACATAATTGATGACAAGAAAAATGATAACTCTAGTAAAATCTTTTTTATTATAATCTTTTCTTTTATCAAAAATACAAACAACAAAAATTCCCATTAAAACATAAATAATACTCCAAACAATAGGAAAAACAATACTAGGTAGTTTAGGACCTTCTAAACTATTGTAAAATTCTAAATCACTTTTGAAAAGGAAAGAAGGTAAAAAATATAAAAAAACTACCAAAACAAATAATAAAATTCTTTTAAACCATTTCATAAAACAAGTACCTCTTAGTATGATTATATGTAAAAAATTTTATTTTATGAAAATATTTAGAAATTTAACTAAAATTCCCATAAAAACGTTTGCATTCATCTTTAATATTCTTAAAAATTATGCTATAATACATATAATACTATATGAAAAGAAGGAGAAGTTATGAATAAAACGACAAAAAAATTAATTTTATTTCTGTTGGTTTTCAATTTTGTATTTGCTTTACTGGGGATGAAAGTAAATGATGTCAAAGCCGAAGGTCTTGAAGTAATAAAAACACATACAGGAAGTGATCTTACATACCGAGGCTCGAGTGAAAAAGTATATAAACTTTCAGAATATAATTATCCTACTAATCAATTAAGAGCAGTTTGGGTAACGGTGTTTGCGGGCGACATTTCAAGATATACAAGTGAAACCCAGTTTAAACAAATGATGAACAATGTTTTAGATGATATGGATAAAATGGGTATGAATGCCATCGTTTTTCACGTGCGTACGCATAATAATGCTTTATATCAATCCTCATTAAATCCGCTTGCTAGTTGGTGGAGTGGAGTTGATTTTGATGTTTTTGATCCTCTTGAGTGGTTAATTGATGAGTGTCACCAAAGAGGAATTGAATTTCATGCTTGGTTAAACCCTTACCGAATTTCGGCAGATGGTTCTAACTCGCAATATGCGGCAGAAGCACTTCCAGCAGTTAATCCTGCAAATGATGAAAATAATCTAATTAAAGTTGGGGAAAATGTTATTTTTGATCCGGGTGTTCCCGAAGTGCGCGATTTTATTGTGGATACATGTATGGAATTAATTGAAAACTATGATGTTGATGCGATTCATTTTGATGATTATTTCTATATTGATGGTGCAGATGATACCTCAACAAGAGAAAAATACAATACGGAAAATCTTTCCATTGGTGATTTTAGAAGAAAACAAGTTGATTTATTTATTGAAGCTTTGTCTAATGAAATTCGTGCCTATAATCAAGAAAATCATAAAGCTATTCAACTTGGAATTTCACCATCAGGAATTTATAGAAATGGTGGGTATCAAAGCGCTCCAACATATGATGCAGATGGAAATTTGACAATGCCTACTTATTCAAATACATCAGGTTTTGCGCATTATGATGATTATTTGTATTCTGATACTTTAAATTGGATTAATCATGAATGGATCGATTATATTATGCCTCAATGCTATTGGGCAATTGAGCATAGTGGGGCTAGTTTTGTAGAGTTGACTAAATGGTGGAGTTGGGCTGTTCGAAATAAAAAAGTTAATTTTTATACAGGTCTTGGTATTTATATGGGAGCGGATCCTAGTACTGATGGTTCTTATAAATATTGGAAATATAACGAAAATGAAATTCAATTACAACTTTTAAATGCTGGTCAGTATCCTGAATTTGATGGTGCTTGTTTTTATAAATATTCATCACTGAAACAAACCTCTAGCAATGTTGTCAATCATGCGGTAAATTTGATTTCTAATGAGTATTGGGCTAAGAAGATTCCTGGTGCAATTAGTAAGTATTATGCCCCTCTTTTAGATGAGGTGGCTCCAACAACAATCAATTATGATGAACAAACAAATACAATTCATTTTAATGAGGTAGAAAATAGTAGGGGGTATATGATTTATAAAGTACCAAAGGGAACGATTCTTGATCAAAATGATATCAATCATATCTATCAATATATTCAAACGACAAGTATTGTGGTTGATGATTTTAATAATTATAATTACTATGTTGCCTCTGTAAATCTTGCTAATGAAACAAGTGAGGCTATCATTGTCAATGCTTCACTCGATCATAGTACCATCATTTCTTTGATTGATAATTTGCCCAATCCTATTACATATGAGGATAAAAGTATAATTGTTCATATTCGTAATTTATATGATAGTTTATCTCTTCAAGAACAACAAAAAGTTACTAATTTCAATCAATTGATAGCAGCAGAAGAAATCATTCAACAATATGAAGAAATAGAAGAACAATTACAAAGTTATATCAATACGCTAGATTTACATATTCAAACAAATAGAGTCATTCCTTTGTCTCAACATATGACTTTACAATATAAAAATATAGAAGATCGTAATCTTTATAATATTGAAACGGGAGTAAAATTAAAGAATTATTTAGCGGTCAAAGAAATACCTTTAATTATAACCCTTACAGAAAATAATCTAAGTGTTAGTAAAGAAATTTTGGTAAACATTGGTTATAGTGCTAAAAATCAAAATGCGTTATTTTACCGAAATGATCCAAGTTCAATGGGACCAGATGACGAGGGTGCATATGAAGAAGGACAAAGTGGATATATTGGTTGGTCTGGGCATACTTTTGTTATTGAAAATTATATGTTATTTATTGCTTTGGGCAATTATCATGAAATTGATGATGCAACCAATATTCAATCATGCAACTGGTCATCTGTAGCAGGTGTATATGTAAATCAAACGAAGAGTAATATATCTTTTTATTTAACTGATGCTTTTGAGAGTAAATCATCTAATAATGATGGTTATATTATTGTGGCTAATAATGAAATTAAGACTTTGGTTCATGGTTTTGATACGAGTAGTGCTATTTTATTAGAGCCTAATGAGGCGATTATTATTGTACGTTATTTAGATACGCTAATTACAGGTTCACCAATGGCGCCTGTTACAAAGTTAAATGTTGGAATGAAGGCTTATATTGATGAGGAAGTTGCATTGACAGATGAGCAAAAAGCGCAAAATATTATCGCTGCAATTGAAAATCTTCCTTTGGATATTACACTGGCAAATGAAACAACAATCAACGATATTAAGAATCAATATGATAGTTTAAGCGATGAGGCAAAACTGCTTGTTACCAATTATCAAAAATTAGAAGAGGCAATATATCAAATAAACCAATTAAAAACACAACTTACCAATAAAAAACAAGAGGCTATCAGTGAATTAAATAATTATTTAAATCTTGACAATTATAGTAGTGTGAATCAAAATTTGATTACTACATATATAAACACGATGATTAGCCAAATCAATGATGTGCAGTCTTTCGATTCAATTGATGAACTTGTTATAGAGGCAAAGCATAAATTAGATGAATTTTTGACAATAGAAGAAGAGTTACTAGCATATAAAGAAGAAAGTATTGAGGATTTAGAAGCTACAATTGATGTATCGCTTTATTCTGAAGAAAATAAGCAAAAGATTCATACTTTGTTAGAAGAAGCAAAAAGTCTCATTTATAATGAGGCTAAAAGTAATGATGAAGTTGATAAAATTGTAGAAGAAGCATTAAAAGATATAGATAATATTTTAACAATTGAAGAAGAAGAAGCATTCCTTCAACAAGTAAGGGAGGAATATATCCAAAAAATTGATGATTTAATTGCTTCTTTCACCGATATTACTGATGCGGAAAGACAAGAATTGATAAAAGATGGTGAAAGTTTTAAAGTCCAGATTCGTAATGCTACTAAACAAAGTGATATTGCATATATTTGGACAAGAGCGCAAGATACAATCCATTTATATTTTGAAAATGTCGAAAAAGCTCGTCAACATGCTATAGATGAAATATATACCTATATTCAACAATTATCATATGGAGAAAAAGAACTCATATATATACAAACTCTTGCAGCAGAACAAGAAGAATTAGTCAATAAAATGGCTTCTATTGAAGAAATTAAAAAAGTTTCAGGTGAATTTATCACTTTAATCAATCAGCTTCATGAAGAATTGGTTGATACAAAAACTACAGTTTGCAAAGAGTTAGATTCTTTAATCAAGTCTTGGTATACAGATAGTCAAAAAGAATATCTAACTGTTATGATTGATGATGCCAAAAATCAAATCATGCTTGCGGGAAATCAAGAAGAAGTAAATATATATAAAGATAGTTGTATACAAGAAGCTACACAATATATTGAACAATTGACCAAGGCTATGGATGAGGCAAAAGAATATTTAAATTCACTCAATGCCGATAAAGCGAATATAAAACAACTGATCTATCAGTATAATCAAGCAATTGCCCAATCTAAAACAACTGAAGAAGTCCAAGCGTTAAGGGATGCTTTTGACAAAGCGTATTTAAAATTAATGATTGAAAATATCAAAGAAGATATCAATCAGTTTGTTAGTCATTTGGATTATAATGATAAGGAAAAAGAATTAGTGAAAACTAAAAAAGAAGCCTTATTTATCAGTATTGAAAAATTAAATGATATAAAAGAAGTTGAACTAGAAGTTACTACATTCAAAAACGAAATTCAAAATCATCACCAAGCTTTGTTAGAAGCGATTACTTTGGCAACAAATACGATTCAAAATGCCAATTCATCAACAGATGAGGCAAAAGAGTATTGTGAACAAATTTTAGAAGATATTAAGAAAGCTGGTTCTTTGGCTGAAATTGAAATAATCATGGCAGACTTTGATCAAATATTAACAAATTTGAATAATAAGGCTTCAAATTGTACATGTAATGATGCTTCCTTTATCTATATTTTCCTTTCTATTCTTTTTGCAACTTCTTTAGTTATATTTAGAAAAAAACATTAAAAAATCAAAGGGACTATTGTTATAAATAGTCTCTTTTTTCTTTATGTATGTTGCTTTATTTTTATTCTTTTATACATTTTATGATATAATAACAACGATAAAAGTAAGCATTTTTGGTTATACTGATATATCATAAAAATCAAGTTATTATTTGATTGAAAGGATTTATAATGCGATTAGATAAATACTTAGTAAATTGTTATATAGGAAGTAGAAAAGAAGTAAGAGAAATGATTAAGCAAAAAAGAATTATCGTTAATGGAAAGGTAGTATCTAATAATGAGTATAATATTTTAGAAAAATATGATCAAGTGTTGTTAGATGATAAACCACTTATGTATAAAGAAAATTATTATTTTTTATTAAATAAACCAGTAGGATATGTAACATCGACAACAGATGATACCAATCAGACCGTGATGATGCTTCTTGATACGTTACCTTCAAAATTAGTTCAAAAACTGTTTCCTGTTGGTCGATTAGATAAAGATACGGAAGGTCTTCTTATCATAACAACAGATGGTA
>UMAM01020797.1_pt1 | contig 12197 bp, 17 predicted proteins | sample 1963711 | NCBI WGS metagenome assembly UMAM01 (sample SAMEA4835916, study PRJEB28245) | human gut metagenome | biome: gut microbiome; material: fecal sample | place: Denmark | collected 2008
GCCTTATGCTGCTTTACATCAACTTGTTTGATTTATTTTATTGTTTAAATTATATCAAGGTATATGATATATTTTAATATTATTAAATATCAATATTATTGACATATTTTATTATATGTGATATATAGTAATTGTACTTATTTATATTCAATATATCACAGAAAGGATGATAACAATGGCAACATTAAATAATAACAAGATTAATGTGATACTTAATGAATTGTATACAGAGTTTACAGGCAAGGCGGTATCAACTCCAATTCCAACAAAAGATTTTGTTGACAGCGGAAAAGATGCTGCAACAATTTTAGGAAGTAAAGAGCAGTTCACAAAAGCACTCATTAATAGACTTGTCAAGAACATGTTCACAGATGCCGAATATCGTGGCGGCTTTGATGACATATTCTTTGAAGACAGTGAAAAGTATGGCGCTATCGTGCAGACAATATCAATAGATATGCCCGACGTTCAGGAAAGCCATGCATGGAGAGAGATAACAAGTGGTGTTACAACAGCTGGTACTTATACACTCTTTACACCGATCATTAATGCCAAGATTTTTGGCAAGTCGGTTTCATGGGAAATACCGGTTGCGATTTCAGATGAACAGTGGAATAGTGCGGTTACGTCAGAAGCCGAACTTAATACACTTGTTAACTTTGTATTTTTGGCTATGTCAAGAAAGATTTCATATCATTTTGAGTCAATCAATATGATGAACAGAAATAACTTTATGGCAGAAAAGATACATTATCAGAATACAGTAAACAAAGGATTACACGTTGTAAACATTCTTAAAATGTATCATGATAAGGTGGATAACACTGTGTTAACTAAAGAAGCATTTTTGAAATCTCCGGATGCACTTCGTTATGCTTCAAAGATTTTAGGCCTTTACATGGACTATCTCAGGAAGCCAACGGCACTTTTTAATACAGATGAACGTGTTAATTTTATTCCGGATGACCGTTTTGTCTGTCAGATACTTTCAGACTTTAAGTCATCAATGGATAGTGTGGCACTTTCTACAACATTTAATGATAAATTTGTTGAGCTGCCATACCATAGGGCTGTGCCATACTGGGAGAGTACAACGGCAACAGCTGGTGATGCTCTTTCATTCGATTCAGTATCGACAATCAATGTTAAGATTGATGATACTACTACTATTAAGAAGAGCGGTATTATTGCATTTATGTGCGATAAGTGGGCGATAATTCACACTATTATCAAGCACCGTGTGGCCGCCAAGTATTTTGAGCCGGAAGCAATCACACAGTATTATTATCAGAATCAGGACAGATATATTAATAACCTCTCCCTCAATGCATGCATCTTCACACTTGAGGATGTAGCCGCTTCTGTAAATGGAGGTAAATAGTAATGGAAGTTGTTAACGTGATAAAAGACTTAGTGAGCAATGTAGGATTTCCAATCCTCGCTTTTCTGCTGATGTATAAACAGAATAAAGACTTGTCGGCAACAATAGGCGAAAACACAAAGGCAATAAATGACCTGCGTGAAAAAATACTTGAAAATTAGTAATGAAAAGGCAGACGTAAAAAATCTGCCTTTTTAAAATTAAAAAAGGAAGTGTGAAAATGGTTGTAAATGAATTTTATGAAAAAAATACAAGTGGTATTTTTGTATTATTAGATGCAAAGGATGTACCTTGGAAAAATGTTGTAGATGCCACTGCACTTGATAACTCTTATAGGTACATGCACGCAACTAATCTTATATGTTCTTCTCTATGTGATACACTTGATATTGCAGCAATCGTTGAGATGATATATTCACTTAACATTGAAAATTGGAATAGACTGTATTCAAATTATAAGGCCGAGTATGAACCAATAGAAAATTATAATTTAATAGAAGAAAGTACAAAAAAGAATACAGGCACTCAAGGCAACAAACAGTCAGGCACAAGCACAACAGAAAGTAATGCATCTGTGTATGCTTACAATGTTACTACTCCGAACCCTGCCACAGCGGGTAATGCTACAGTAACACCTAATCTTAATAACGTAAGAACAGATGATCTGACAGAGCATAATGAATTAAATAGACATGGTAATATAGGCGTCACTACATCCGCTCAGATGATAACAGAAAATATTGAGCTGTGGAAGTGGAAATATTTTAACGAGATTTTCAGAGATATTGACAATATACTTACAACGGGGGTGTATCAGGTATGAAAATACATTTATATCAGACTAAAGATGATGAAATCGTTCTTAATAAAACATTGGAAAATGAAAAGGAAATAGATGTTAATTTTAAGAGTGATTATAATAAACTTGATACAAAATTAATTCTGAATTATAAGCAAGGAAACTTTGATGCTAACTATTACAATTATGTCGATATAGAAGGTGTTTACTTCTTTATTGTCAAGAAAGATTTTATTGACAATGAGAATGTAATATACTATCTTCATCAGGATGTATACATGAGCAATCAGAATACAGTTAAAAATAGAATATATGGAGTACTTGACCGGTCGGGCAGTAATTTCAACAGATATATAAATGATAGTGAATTATGCATTGCATCACAAAAAAGAGTTCAGACTAAAGTGTTTGGTAAGTCATTCGTTGCCAATAACACTCCACTTTTAGTTGTTACGTCAAAATAGAAAAGAGGTGTTAAAATGATTAGATTAAAATGTAAAGATGGCCAGGAATTAAGGATAATAAGGCAGTCAAAAATATTTACAGGTGGATTTCAAACAACAGAACTTAATGCAATTGAAAGTTTATCAAATTCAAATGACGCATTAAAAAAAGAATATTATGGAACAGGTCAAAAGAGGATTAGTACCGTAGAAGTTGATTGTTGCGGAATTAATGTTGTTAAAATGTATCAGGAAACTATGGGATTTAAGTATCAAATTACAGATAACATTGAATTGGTTTTTTTACCTGAGTACAATAATACATCATTGGTATGGTATTTAAAAGTATTTTTTAGATACAAAGGTGAAGAAATTGGAAGTATCTCGGGTTTATGTCAAAGAGTAATTAACGAAAAATTATATTTTGATGCGTGGACTGCTGATATAAAATATAATAATTATCCGCGAATATTGATATGCTCAGAATCAGATAATATTACAAATATTTCTAATATACAAATTTTAATAATGGATCAGAAAACCAAAAATTATAAATTTTCTGACTTTGCATATATTGCAAATAATAATCTTGATTATGCAAATGGATCATCAAGAGTAAAAGAATTTTTTAACGAACTCAGGGGGGTCACTACTATAAGTGAGCCTGTTTCCGACAGTATTCCGGATGTCAATGGAGATTATGACAATAGTTCAGATGATGTCGGTATTGCTGATGTCAATAATATTAACTTATCTTCTGCACTTCAATCAGGGCTTGTAAAATGCTATGCAATGAGTACCGAGAGTATTAACTCTTTATCGGAATTTTTATGGTCTAGCAATTTTGTAGATGTTATTAAAAAAATGCAAAATGACCCTATCCAAAACATTCAGAAATTATGTTATTATCCATTTGAGGTTGAAAAAGGTGAAACAGCTAATATATGGATAGGTAATGTCGACAGTGGTATTTCTGCACCCCGGGTAGTTAAGCAATTTCAGGAAATCGATTTCGGGGAGTTACAGATAACCGAATATTACGGAAATTCTCTTGATTATGAAACAGATATTGCAATCTTTCTGCCATTTATCGGAGAAAAAACTTTAAGCTGTGTCGATATAATGGGTGGCACTATTAATTTAAAATATAGATTAGACGTCTTAACAGGTGCTTGTGTAGCAATAATATCTACTGTAAGAGTACAGAATGGAGTAACATTGAAAAGTGTACTTTACACATTTTCAGGTGATATGTCAAATGAAGTACCGCTCACAGCTTCACAGAATAATTTCCTGAAATCGTTGGTATCTAACCTACCTGACGTTGAAAAAACATTAACAAGTGCTGCAACAGGCGGGGCATTGTCAATGATTGGTGGAATATCTCATAGCTACTCACATACTGGAAGTATTGGTGGCAATGTCGGTTTCTTGTCAGTGCTGACACCATACCTCATTATCCGTCGCCCGGTAAATGTGAAGCCTGCTGCATATGAAAAAACATTCGGTTATCCATCTTATACGTCAGATACACTTGCTAATCAAAAAGGGTATTGCCGATACAAAGAATGTTATTTTGATAATAGAGTTTACTTATTAGAAAAAGATGTCACCGATGAAATACTCACTAAACTTAAAACAAAAGGCATATATATCAAATAAAAAGAAGAGGTTTATACCTCTTCTTTATTTTCATCCGATTCATCAGATGCATCCGGTTCATCAGATGCATCCGGTTCGCTAGGTTCTTTTTCCTGCTTCTGACTTAACAGGTACTCACTTATTTTAACATCTATATTGAGTGAATACTTGCTATTCATCATCTTACACCATTTCTTACGCTCTGCAAGTCCATCTGCTAAAATATGATTAGTATATATAGTGTCATTATCGGTTTCATCAGATAACACAGCTTGCGTCTTATCTTTAGTTATTAAGATACCAAAACTCCGATAAAACTGTCTTAACTGATTATTATACAAGGTCAACAGCTCCGTTACATTCGGGATAGCTGGATTTTTTTGTGATTGTATGAGCTTCACACTCTCTCCGATAATGTCAATAATTTCTTCGGTGACCGGTACAACTATTTTTCCGTTTTTCCTTGCTTCATATATTTTTGTGATTGCATCTGCAACATTCTGACTTTTAGCAAGTGCTGGTTCAGTGCCGTTATTATTTGTTAGAATAATGTCTATCGTGCTTTCAGTCCTTGCCAGCTTCTTCGCTGTTCGCATGATGATATTAAATTTGCAATATCGGCTGCTATTCTCAAAACAGATGCAGTCATTCGGCTTATACCAATTAATATCAATGTCTCCGCTACCAAGTACCGGGTTAGCATAGATATTTTTTGGTGGTTCTTCCGGATATACACCAACCCCATAAGCATTAAGCGGCTGTATCCATATTTTCTCTTTATCAACGATTGGAATAATTGCCCCGGTCAACACAAGGAATTTCTCAATCATTAATGCCGGGATGGTTTCCGGAAGTCCCGACCACTCAAAGCGGTTGAGAACTTCGGCAGTCAGGAAGTCCATATTATATAGAACTCCCTGTGGAACGTCTGAAATAAAAGTATTGTCACTGTTTTCTGTAAGCAGCCTATTAAGTATCGTTTCAATCTTCATCTGTTATACCTCCCTGGCGAATGAACCTAACGGCAGCACTGTAATATTAGCACTTATCCACTCACGTATTTTTTCAATATCGTGACTTTTAAATGCCCTAACATAATACATCTTACCATCATATTCTAAACTGAAAATATTTCTATTAAATTTGCCGTTTAAAATTGCCTTTAAATTGATTGCATTGTTTTTGTTGTTAAAAGCTCCGCACTGTACTGAATAACATTTGTCATACCTTAACAGATTATTTTCCTTAATTATTCTTGTGATAGCTTCCACATACTGACTTGATGTAGCATATCCGCTTCTCTTAATAGCTTCAATTTGCTTAAAGCTGTCATTGCCTGCTGCTTTCAAGTTCGTAATATAGTGAGGCCTTGTGTACCATTTTTTCAACGATTTAAAACAATCATCTATAGTCTCAAAAGATGCCATTTCCTCATAATTATATGTCACTTTCCCATTGTGTTCCTGTGGAACTTTCTTAACAACTGTGCCAGCATTAACAAGATACCCATCATTATAGTTGTTTAATCCAAAAAAATTGTTATACTTCGCAAGTTCGGAAGTACCCCAGCCACTCTCTAATATTGCCTGTGCAACGATCACAGATGGATTTACTCCGTTTGGGTCTTCAAATACTCTTGTTGCATATCCCGCCATTGTTGATATAAATCCTATTTTACTCATATTATTCATTTTTATTTCCTCCAAATTAAATTTAAAGGGGTATAAAACCCCTTTAGCAAAATGCATCCATTGAATTATCAACCCATTCCTTATCAAGTTTTGACCATTTCTTAATGAACATTTCACGCTGTATTACCGTTGAGCCGTTATCCCTTGTCTTTTTCTTTTCACTATAGCTTGCATCTTCTTTCTCAACATTGATGATGCAAGGGCAGTTCTCAGGCTTCGGCTGTCCGGCTTCCTGTTCAAACTTAACAGCAAAGCTGACTTCCTCTCCGTTTTTCTTTGTCAGACGGCTTATATAACGTGGGTATGTGCCGCCGTCTTTCTTCTTCATTGTTTTGCAAAAAATTGTAAGTTCCATATTCTTACCTCTACTTTCTCCACCGTATAGCCGATATGGGCAGCTATAATTTTAAAATGGTAATATATTAAAATCTGTGATGCGACCATCACTGATAGTAATACACACTTCTTTATATGTTTTAATCAGTTCTTCAATCTCATTAAATGTCATATTGTTAAGATGCCTTATGATACATACATTGCAATCACAATTTTCTCCGCACTCGGCGGCTGAGATTGGCTTGCATAATTCATATTTAGTATAACTCGTCATTATTATTCTCCTTTCTTATATATATTATTTTATTGGCTTTATCATATATATCTCTGTAATCGCGCCAATTATAAACGGCAGTTGATAACTCTCTTAATTCTTTATATATGCGCAATTTTAAGTCTATATCATATTCAACGCAACCTGTCAGATCAAAATGACGTATACTATAATCAAGAATTAATTTTGGATTTTTCTTAAATATTCTTATTATTTCATCAGGTTTTCTTAACGTTTCAACTGCAAGAAACATTGTTTCACATCCTTTACATTTCAATAATACGTCACGTTTTTCTTTAAGTGACATATTATCCCACTCTATTATAATATATTCTATGGCTTCTAATAAATTATTATGCTCTCTGATGTAATACTCCTTATGTTCAACTTTATGTATAATTGAAATATATCTTTTTTCTCTCATTACTCTCTTTCCTCCAGCTCTGCAATCAGGTTTACAATTAACTTATCGTCTGTGCTTTCTGCTTCCTTTACAGCAATTCCTTTTTCTGTTATTGCTGTAAAACCTGCATCAAGAAGATCTACTAAAGCTTCAATATTTTTCATATTTCTTTTTGTTACATACAACATAATTTTTACCTTACACACTCTCTTGTGTGTTCCTTTCCTTTACTTTACTTAAGTATAGCATATTATTAAAATAATAAAAATGATATAATTTAATTACTTTATAAAATTTATTGATTTATTTTAATTTTATAAATTTTTTAAAACTGTGAAAAACTCGTTACCTGTTAAGTTATCGGAGAAGCGGCAGTTGTTTTCTATCTGTGAAAATAAATATTGCTCCTGCTGTGTGATGCCTTTTAGGTATCTTGTATATCTGTCGCTCCTGATATAGACATTGCTTATTATTCTCTCTTTATTCTCGTTTTTTATGTAAAACTTATGTGGACAGATATAACAAAAAAGCATCTTGTCAAAATACCATGTAATTTTAAAACAAGCATTTTCCATCTTAATATAACAGTGATATATTTCTTTCAATGTATCAATATATTGTTGTGTTTCTGTCAGATATATTCTTGTCTCTTCCCATTCGCCCCGGGTTATCATTGTGTTAATACGATTTCTTTTTGACTTTAACAGATTTCTTGCTTCTGATATTTCTGTTCCATCTGCTGTGAGTGCTGAGTATTCTCTTGCTATCTTAATATATTTCTCATTTCCATCTTCATCAAAAAGTCCGAGATATAACTTATAAGTATCAATAGTTCCCTGCTTCTGCTTATTGTAATTTACAAGACCCCAGGCACGGACAAAAGGGTTAATTCTGCATATAGTATTTGCAATCAGAAACATCTTAAAATGATCATTCTCTCTTTTAAGAGTTGAATATAAAGAAAATATTTTGTTGGGTTCATCATCAAGGTAATAATCGTTCGTCTGATATTCCTCATAGATTGCATAATCTACAGAGTAATTCAATGATTTAAAATCGTCTGCATTTACAAGTGCAAAGCCATAAATGACCGGATATTCAGAATAAACCCACTTAACCTCTCCATCTTCTGTCACTTCTTCAACTCTTGCAAAATATCCTGTAAGTCTGCCCCGGCATCTGATGCATTCCCACTTCCCGGATGTCCACTTCTTAATCATTTCTTCTTTAAGATATTTTTCTATGAAGGTTCTTGACATCTGCTTATCTTTTCGTCTGATGTATGCAATAGCTCCGCGCTTGCCATTGCTGGCAATCAGATCTTCAACAGCTCTTCGGCAGATGTCGGTTGATTTTCCTATTTCTCTTGCTCCGTCTATGATATTAATATCACAGTCACATTTCAAAAGCTCATCTGCATTGTAATAATTTTTGTTTTTTCTCTTCATTTTTCATTCTTCCTTTCTTGTTATAAATTGTAAGAAGTCAAAATATTCATCTGAATATCCCAATCGGTAAGTAGTCGGCTGGATTGACAATGACCGCTTCTGTTCTGATATGTAGCCTTGTATATTCGCCGTCGGCTGGTCTGTCTGATATATTGCAAGTGTTCTACCACTCTTATCTGACGTGAATAATGTGCCGATTTTAACATCTTCATACTTATAGTTGTCTGCTGCCTTTTTCGATAGGCCAGATATAGTCATCTCAAAATTGCCTTGCCTGCTATCAAGATATTTCTTTGACCCGAATGTTTTGAATAAGTCATATTTATTTCTGTACGTTTCATGTTCCCATGTTCCAAGTATCTGATACCTGCCCTTGCTATCCTTCGGGAAGCACTTTTTAAACATTTCCGGAGAGCTGCAAGCATCTCTTAATTCTTCAATTAGCTTCTTATTTAATAAATAGAATTTCTTTAATATTTCAGGTGTCAAGATGCCTTTGGCACTGTCAGTATCATTGTAAATGTGATTTTCTCCGAATATCTCAATACCTCTCAACAGCTCCTGCCTTGCGTATGCTGTTACAAAAACACCTCTCGCATACATAGTCATCTTACTATGTTCTTTTAAATAATTAAGACGATCTTCAATCTGCTCCACTGCCGGTTCTTTTTCTTCCCATTCGCCGCTCTCATTATCGAATGTGGTTTCTATATCAACGGGCCTTTGAACCTCTCTACCAAACAATGCATTAATATAATTCTTTTTTCGCATATAGTTTTCTTTTTCACTTTCAATACCTTTAAGTGTTGTCTTATCCCAATAGCAATCAAGAATGAACATTCTTTCCGTGTCTGTTAAATATTCTTTATGCGACGTGAAAAGCCGCTCACATCTTACAGACTTAATTCTATAGCATTTTAACACCTGCACAACATCAACATCAGTAAGCCATATTTTGACATATTCTGCATTGAATACTCTGCCGTTATCATATCGACATTTCTTTATAATCTCACATTTACTAGATTTTATGTAAGGCAATATCTTCTTATAATGAATATCTGAGAACTCATACAGACCGATTGAACAATACTCACTGTTATTAAGATATTTTTCCCAATCGTTCGGGTTCTCTTCAAAGAACGGCTCGCAAGGGTATTTTTTTGAAATCATCACAGCCGGGTAGCTGCTTCGCCTGTCAAAGCTATCTACATCTTCTACATCATCCCCGACATACAAGCTATTGGCATGACAATCTCCGCCCTGAAATACTTTAAGCAATATCTCATACATATCCAGTGTTGGCACACTTGCTTTATCCCGGTTATATGCCTTTACATTTCCTGTATTTGCTTCCTTAACCGCTCTTCTTAATTTGCCTGTGGACGTAAGCGGTATTTTATATATGTACTTATAATATTTCCGCTCTCTCTCAATATATTCTGCAAGTGATAGAGTATCAAAGCAAGCATATTCTAATACATCAAATATATCTGTGGCCGGGGTTCTGACTTCGTTGTAATCAGAAAATGATGTTATCTTCTTGTATTTCTTATTCTCTTTACTGACATTGGCAAGACTTGAATTGCTTAAGAAATACGAGCATCTAAATACTATGTTATTTTCAGTCTCACAGTAAATTACTTTATGTGACTTTCTAGCAAATACCTTTTTAAATTTGAAAATGTTTTCAAGTGAGTTTGTGAAGTCAAAAGCTAAGTTGTGAACATAAATATATATTATCACTTCTCGTCGCTCTTGCTTCTCAATCTGCTCCTTTAGCTCATTTATAAATGCTAAAAATTCCTCGTTAGTTCGGCCATAAAAGGTTACATCCCATTTATCTGTATATATTGAAAAAGTCCATAAATACACCAATGTATGCACATCCAGCTTGTTATAATCAACCGTGAAAAAAGGTTGCTTCTTGTCATAATTCTTGCTGTCGAAGCAATAATGGTATCTATCCCATATACCGTTTGGATATTTGAAAACTGTTGTAGTTTCAGTATCAAAAGTCATCACGGTATTACAGTGATACTCATTGCCCCGGTCTTTGTGGTATTGAGTGCAGATGTTAAGCGGAATGAACCCACCAAACATCCGGATCACTTGTTTTAATTGTTTATAATTAAAAAAATTCTTCATTAAATATATCCGCCATTTCTTCACTATCGAATTTATTCGCAAGTATTTTCAATTTCTGACTTCTATATTTTACCCCGCTTTCTTCTATCTCGTTATAAGCATCTCTTAAAACCTTGTTGACATCTTCACTCTTAATATCATCATTTTCTCTGACATTTTTCCATATTTTTCCAATTATCTGTGAGCCTAAAATGTCAGAAAGTCTTGAGCTGTAGTTCTTTGCTTCCTCAACGTCTGCCCACTCCTGAATCTTCGTTTCAAGTTCTGACTTACTGTATTTAATATCTTTTTCCTTACCTGCTTCTTTAATCCTTCTTTGTATGTCTGAGTATTTCTTATTCTCAGTCTTATCTAAGAATTTCTTTAAAGCATTTCTCTGTTTTTCAAGAATATTAATAGAACGTTTTTTTGATGTTGACCATATCGGAACTTCCAGCATATCCATCTGATTAAGTAAGTCTTCATATTCTTTGTAGTAAATACCGTGCTTTTGAAAAGGTTTAACACGGCTTCTTGTTTTGTCGGATAGCCGCTTTATTTCGGCTGCTATCCTCTCTCTGTATTCTTCGTTCATATTAATCCTCCACTTCAACTATATTTTCCAATGCTTCTAATAATATATCATTTCCTATTTTCTTTGCAAAATCATAATTGTCACACCAAACATTATCGTAATACTCTGAATTGTAATTTACTTTATCCGGCATTGCTGCTAGATAATTATTGAAAAGTGTTCCCTGATTATATGTGCTTCTCTTATGCCTTGCGCAACTTGAAAAGACTTTATGATATATACTTCGCTTATCGTGACCACAACGGCGACAGTAATATTTATTGTCTGCCTTGCTAGGCTTTTTAAGGTAATACTTATAATTTCTATAGTTGATGTACTCTCCTACTGTCTTATCTTCCTTAACCTGTCTTATTAATGCCTTGCCATTACTTTTAGCCTTAAATATTATATATTTTAAGTTGTTAAGAGTGACAACCTGCCAATCTGTATCTGTTATATCATCAATGTATTTGTTTATCATCTTATCATCTCCTTTAACTGTTCTGCTATATTTACAATATCTCTCATATCTACATATCTTTGTCCATACATTGTGGTAAATTGTTTTTCGCAAACATTTACAAAATCATTAATAGCCATTTCCCTTATATGTTTTTCCCATTCTACAATATCGACAATGTTTCCATATTCATCATATGCTCTTATCATTCTCTCACACCTGTCATCTTAATATTTCATATAAGCAGCACAATGCATCTTTAATGATTATATCATCTGTGCTAATATCTTCATCATCTGATATAGCATATCCCTGTTTTGTGATGTGTGAATATCCCTCTTTTAATAACTTCTCTAACTCCGCATTGTCCATTGTTATGTGTGTTCCTACATATTTTATCATATCATTACCTTTACCACCTTGTGGCCCTTTCTTTATTTGATAATACAATAATAGCATATACCCACCCCCTTTACAATGATATATTTTAATCAAATATCTCATACACCTTGATATATTTTAAGCAATAAAATAAATCAAACAATTTGATGTAATTTAATCAATAAAATAAATCAATCAAGTTGATGTAAAGCAGCATAAGGCCACATAAGGGTGGGGGT
>UMAM01043153.1_pt1 | contig 12174 bp, 10 predicted proteins | sample 1963711 | NCBI WGS metagenome assembly UMAM01 (sample SAMEA4835916, study PRJEB28245) | human gut metagenome | biome: gut microbiome; material: fecal sample | place: Denmark | collected 2008
CGCGAGAAGAATATCTGCCAACAGCTGCCCCACAACAAGCATTGCGCAGCCTATCACGACCCCCGCCATTACGACGTATTGGTCCTGCTTTATTATCGCCGCGTATATAAGCTGTCCAAGCCCCGGATAGTTCATCACGTTTTCCACGAGCAGCGCGCCCGACAACAACCCCGCGAATGCAAACCCGAAAGAAGTTATCACCGGGTTTAGGGCGTTTCTTAAAACGTGCTTAAACATTATGGCGTTTTCGCCCATTCCTTTGGCGCGCGCCGTTGTGACAAATTCCGCGCGCGAGTAGTCCAGAAAATTCCCCCTCATCACCCTCATCATCGAGGCGATTCCGCCAACGGACAAAACGAGAGTCGGGAGAATCAAATGCTCAATCCAGTCCCAAACCTTTCCCGCAGGAGAGAGGAAGTCGTGGAGTATCGACACTTGCCCGCCCGTCGGGAAAAGCCCTGTGACCGCCGCAAACAAAACGGCGAGCAGCGCGAGAAAAAAGTATGGAATGCTTAGCGCGGCGTAGGCTAAAAACGCGCTTAGCTTGTCGAAGAACCCGTCCCTTTTTACGGCTGCGAGCACCCCGAGCGGTATCGATACGGCGTAAATTAGGAAAGTGCTTGCAAGAGCGAGTAGCAGGGTGGGAAAAATCCTTTGCCCGACGAGTTCCGTCACCGGTATTTTATAGCTCCAAGAGTATCCGAAGTCGGGGCTGCCGAAGTACACAAGCGAATGTTTGTCGCGCTCGTTTTCAGGGAGCAGCAAATTTGTTTTTAGGGGGGAGACGGAGTTTAGCCACCTTCCGTATTGCACGTACCACGGCTTGTCGAGGCCCAGCCTTATTTCCTCCTGCTTCACTATCTCCGGGCTTATGTCTTTCGAGTTGCGCGCCTCGCTTAGAAAATCACCCGGCGACAGGTACATCAGCAAAAACACGAGCGCGCTGATGCCGATCATTAGCGGCACCATTGATAGCATTCGTCTTGCGATGAATTTTAGCATTTTCTTAGCGTTTTTCTGAATTCCCTTCGTAGAGCTCGTCGATATTCCATATTACAGAGCCTATCGGCGGCACCCGGACATTTTCCCATTTCTTGGAGACTCCTGAATAGCTCATTGGTGTTATTAAAAACAGGAGAGGGAGCTCTGTGGAGAAAATATTTTGCATTTCGTCGATGAGGGCTTTTCTCTTGTCGGGGTCGAACTCAACTTCTTGGGCGTCCATTATTTCGTCTATGCGCTTTTCCCAGTCGGTTGCTGGAGTTTTTTGGCGCGGATTCCAGACGTGCAAAAAGCCGTCCGAACGGTATATCGCCTTGCCTCCTGAGGGGTCTCCGCCGCCGGTGAACCCCATGAGGGCGGCTTCGTATTCAAAAGTGTTGTCTATTTTTGAAATCATAGTCCCGAAATCCATGAATTTCAGCTTCACCTCAATGCCAACCGCCTTCATGTTTTCGACAAACGTAGTCGCCATTGAGGTTGAATTTTGGGAGCCGTCGGCGACAATGAAATCGAAACATACTGGATTTTTCTGGGCATCGAGCAGGCGGCCGCTTCGGTCGTAGGAAAAACCCTGCGATATGAACATCTCGCGCGCGGTTTCGGGCGAGTATTCATATTTTGGGGTGTTGGGGTTGTGCCATTTCTTGTTTGCGGGAGAGATTATCCCGTCGAGCTTTTGGGCGCGCCCGAACCATACGCTTTTTATCAGGCCGTCCCTGTCTATCGCTTTCATAACGGCCTGCCTGAATGTTTTGTTTGCAAACCATTTTAACTTGTGCGGCTCTACATACGGCTTGCCTTCGGGCGAATAATTCGGGTTTTGATTGAACCAAATAAAATATATGCCGGTGTCCGGGCCGCGCTCATAGATTTTAAAATTGTAGGTGTCGGCGTAGTTTTTTACCCACGCATAGTCGTTCGCCCCGATGCTCGACGCGTCGCACTGGCCGGTTGCAAATAGAATTGTCGATGTATTTGCGTCGGCGACAAACTTGTATATCAGGAAGTCGATGTACGGCAGGCGAGCCCCGTTTTTATCGGCGCGCCAATAGTGCGGATTCGGCATTAGCACCAGCCTCTCCCCGGGCTTGTACGAAAATATTTGGAACGGCCCCGACGCCGCAATTTCCGACGGGTTTGAAATCGCCGTCTGGGTCGACCACGCCCTTTGGAACGAACCGTCGTCGGCGGACTTTTGCAGTTTATGCTTCGGAAGTATGCCTACAAACCCTATGTCTGTCATAAACGGGGCGTACGCCTTTGCCGTCGAAAACTCCACTGAATACTTGCCCGTTTTTTTGAATTTTACGGGCTCAGAACCTATGGTGTACTGCCCTGCGTACCTTGAAGGATAGCGCAATAGCGGCTTGCCGGTTGACTTGTCGATGACAGGCTTGCCGTCCGGGTCGAGCTGCGGGGCGAATATTGTCTGAAAGGTGAATATAACGTCGTCCGCCGTTATTTCCGCGCCGTCGCTAAATTTTACGCCCTCGCGCAGATGGAAAGTGTACGTCTTTTTATCTTCTGATATGCTCCACGATTTTGCGAGGGCGGGGATTGTCCGCATTGTGAACGGATCGACAGTCACGAGCGGAGAGAGCATCAAGTCTATTATCTGCGACGAATATATGTCTGTTGCAATAAGCGGGTTGAATGTCTTTGGTTCCTGGGCTGCAGCCAGCACGAATACGCCGCCGTACTTTCCGGGGGCGCATTCCGATATTTCCACGTCTTTCGGCAGCGGAAATTGCCCGCGCTTTATTTCCGGCGGCCGCGTGCATGCGCACAGTGCCGCGGCGAGCACAATCGCGGCGGCTTTCGGAAGGTTAATCGTCATTTCTTGTCGTCAGGATTTTCTTGAAATTCTTTTTTGTCCCCATTTTCCTTTGACGCTTCTGATGCGGGTTTCGTTCCGGATTTTTCTGAATTTTCCGCGCTTTCAGAGGATAGCCCCGCATCTTCGGTGTCGCCGTGTTTCTCTGCTTGGACTTCGGAATCGGCAGAAGGACTTTCGGCGCCGTTAGAAGGAGTATCGGTGCCGCCGTCCGACGGCGGAGGCGGGTTGTTGAGACTCCAATCGGGCGTCATGTAGGAGGTATCGGGCCTGTTTAAGTCCCAATCGGGGCTGAAATCGGGCACGGGTCTGGAGGGAGTCCCGTAGTCTATGTACGAAGATCTATAATCTTCCTCGTAATAACCCATTCCGTAGTCGTCGATTCTATTTGGGTCGTAGTCTTCGGGAAGTTCGTAGTGCGACCTGTCTATTTCTCCGTATTCCGAGCCTGGCTCCGCAACTATTTCAGACTGCGATTCTTCGAGCTTTTCCGCTTCCTCCTCGGCGAGCCTTTCTTTCGCGACTGTTTTTGCGTATTCTTTGCGCTCCTTTTCCTCCTCGATTGCTTCGAGTTTCTCGCGTTCGGCTTCGCGGCGCAATTTTGCACGCCGCATTTTCTTGCCCAACCTCAGCGCAACTTCGTACATCAGATAGAGCGGAATTGTGAGGGATACTTGGGTTATCGCGTCAGGAGGCGTTATTACAGTCGCGAAGATCAAGATTATCAGGAAAACCATTCGGCGGTTGTTCTCGAGCCATTTTACGTCGAGTATGCCGACGTAAATCAGTATAAACTCGACGAGCGGCAGCTCGAATGTTATGCCGACTGCAATAGTCAGGAATATGACCATGCTGTAGTACGACTGTGCGTCCGGAAACATTTCAAGCTGCATTCCCTGGGACATCCACGACATAAACGCAATCCCCATCGGCAGCATAAAGAAAAACGCGAAACACACTCCTATTGCGAAGAGTATGATTGCGGCAATTATTCCCGGCAGCAGGACGTCAAGCTCCTCCTTTTTTAGCCCCGGCGCTATGAAGCGCGCCGCAAAGTAGAATGCTGCAGGCAGCGACAAGCCAAGCGCACCCAGAAACCCGACGTAAAAATAGACTATTATGGGGGTTGCAAAGCTCATGGAGCGCAGTTTGATGTCGGCGTACCACGGGTTTGACGGCTTGCTATCCTTAAATAGAACTATTGAATCGTCTTTCGGCTCTATGAAAAACGGGCCTGTCTTATTTTTTTCGTCGCCGTCGGAGACCAAATACACCGGGCCAATGCGCTCGGTCTTGACTTCCGTGACTTGCTCCGTCCCCACCCACTTCGACAAAATGTTCTTCGCCGAATTCAGCGGATAGAGCATCATCGAGTTGAAGTAGTGGAAAAATACCAGCACTAAAATCAGGGCGACCGAAAAGAACGCCAATGTTTTTAGTATGACAAACCTCATTTCCTCGAGGTGCTCGAGGAATGTCATTTCCGACGGGTCGTTTTCTCTTTCTTCGGGCATGCCTATGGCTTTTTACGCCGCGCGGAGCTTGCGTTTTTTTGAGAGTTCGGCGCAGATTGCGTCGAAGACTTTATTTACCTCGTCGGTTTGAAGCGTTCTTTCGTTGGAGCGGAAGCGCAGGGCGTAGGCGAGACTTTTTGAGCCTTCGGGGAGTCCGGCGCCGCGGTAAATGTCGAATATTTCGCAGGATTCGAGCTCGAAATCCGCGCCTTTTAGCGCCTGTTTTGCGATTTTCAAAATATCGTTTGTGACGTTTTGCGCGCTTTCGGATTCTTCGACGACAACTGCAAGGTCGCGCGAGGACGGCGGGAACGCTGAAAAAGCCTTGAATTTTTCCGCAGCCTTTTTGCGCGCTGCGACATCCGCGCGGAAGGATATTTCGCCCGCCCAGACATTTTTATCAATTCCGCGCTCGCGCAGGTGCGCCACGGAGATTGCGCCAAACCTTATCCTAAATCCCTCGCGCTTTTCCGAGCCGCAGCCGGCGGAGAAGCCCGCCTCCCAAATTGGCTCGCCGGAGACTTCCGCAAAGTTTAGCCGTGATGCGTCCACGCCGAGTATTGAGAGCAGGTCGGAGACGAGGCGCTTTGCCGTATAGAAGTCGGCGCGAGCAGGCTTGGACCACGACTGTTCTTGTGAATCACAGGCGAGTACAAATGCAGTCGCCGAGAGCTCGCTTATCTCTCCCGATTTTTCAGCTGTGAAAATCTCACCGTTTTCAAAGAAGCCAAAGAATCCGTTGGCGTTTGAGAGGTTTGTCTGGACGACATCCAGCAGGCCGTCTACAAGCGACGCCCTAAGACTGTCTTGATCCGATGTAAGGGGGTTTGAGAGCCTCAAAAATTCTGCGTTCGCGTATAGGCGCGTTTGTTTTGCGCTGTCTTTTAGTGTGTAGTTTTGGCATTCGTTGAGCCCGCGCGAGCAAAGGTAGTCGGCGGCGGCGCAGTTGTATTTGTAGAGCGGGTCGTCGTCGCGCAGCTGCACTGCCGAGACGAGTTCAGCGTCCGGAATCCTGTCGGAGCCTATCATTCTGACATATTCCTCGACTAGATCTACGGGCCTGTCAACATCGCTTCTGAAGGTTGGAACTGTCACTAGCCATTGCCCGTCGCCCTCGCTCTCGACGCCGAATCCGAGCCCGAGGAATACTTTTTCTATCTCCTCCGCCGGCGCTTCGAAGCCTATGCTGTCTTCTATAAACTTGCGCGAGATTTTTATTTTGCGGTCGCTTCTTGGCATTGAGCCCGCGAGGCACGCAGTTTCGACAATTTCCCCGCCTGCTGTCTCAACTATCAGATCCGCCGCGCGCCTGCCGGCTTCGAGCGTTCCGTTCGGGTCGACGTCGCGCGCAAACCTGTAAGAGGAGTCTGTGCTTATCGAGTATTTGCGGCTTGTGGAGCGGATATTGCCGGGGTTAAAGTACGCGGCTTCTATCACTACATCGACAGTGTCGTTTTCAACTTCGGAATTTAATCCGCCCATGACTCCCGCCATTGCCACCGGACCGGAGGCGTCGCAAATGAGGGTCACATCGGTTGAGAGCGTGTGGATTTTTTCGTCGAGAGTCTGGATTTTTTCGCCCTCGGAGGCTTGGCGCACTATGATTTTTTTGCCGCCTATCTTGCGGGCGTCGAAGGCGTGCAGAGGCTGCCCGTACTCCATCAAGACGTAGTTTGTGACGTCGACTACATTGTTTATGGAGCGCAATCCGACTGCTTCAAGGTCGCGCCTCATCCATTCGGGGGAGGGGGCGATTTTCACTCCTTTTATTGAAATCGCGTTGTAGAGCGGGCAGTTGGGTGTTTTTAGCTCCACCGATTCGAGAAGCCCGCCTTCGGGAGTTGTTGAATATTTGGGGGAGTATTTTAGCTCCGGCTTTTTAAGGGTTCTGCCGAATTTTGCGGCGAGCTCGCGCGCAATGCCAATGTGGCTTAGGCAGTCGCCGCGGTTTGCGGTAAGTTCTATCTCAAAAACAGTGTCGGAGTCTGTGAAAACGTCGTTTATGGGAGTCCCGATTTCCGGGCGGTTTTCGAGAATCAACAGCCCGCTGTGGTCCTGACCGAGCCCGAGTTCGCGCGCGGAGCACATCATTCCGTTGCTCATCACGCCGCGCAGTTTGGACTGCTTTATTTCAAATCCTTTTCCGTCTTCCGTGGGAAGCTTTGCCCCTATTAACGCGACTGGTACCCTGTCGCCGACCTTGTAGTTCGACGCTCCGCAAACAATTTGTATCGGTTCGGCATCGGGGGAGATTTTTACCATGCAGACGCCGAGATGGTCGGAGTCCGGGTGCGGCTCGCGCGAGAGTATCTCGCCAACTACGACTTTGTCGAGTGGCTTCAAACCTGTCGTCTCGATACCCTCGACTTCAAGGCCGAGCATCGGAAGCGCTTCCGCAATTTCATCGACAGACACTCCGTCGAGATCGACGTATTTATTCAACCATTTCAAACTTGCTTTCATTTCGGGAAAATCCTCCTTTTATTTTGAACGGAATTGGCGCAGGAAGCGGACGTCGTTTGTGTAGAAGTGCCGAATGTCGTCGATTGAGTGCATGAGCATTGCAACTCTTTCAACTCCCAGCCCGAATGCGTATCCGCTGTATGTTTTTGGATCGAGACCAACATTCTCAAGCACGTTTGGGTCGACCATTCCGCAGCCCATTATCTCTATCCATTTTCCGCTGAGCCTTCCAATGTCGGAGCTCATGAAGTCAACTTCAAAGCTCGGCTCGGTGAACGGGAAAAAGCTCGGGCGCAGGCGCGTTTTCGACGACTTCCCGAATAGGTTTTTGAAGAGGTAGTCGAGGATTGCCTTCAAGTCGGTGAGTTTTACTCCTTTGTCGATGCAAAGGCATTCTATTTGGTGGAAGTTTGCCGAGTGGGTTGCGTCGACAGTGTCGCGCCTAAATGCGCGCCCCGGCGCCATGATTCTTATCGGCGCGCCCTCCTTCATCATTGCGCGTATCTGCACGCTCGAAGTGTGGCTGCGCAAAAGGTAAAGTTCGTCGGCGTGCTTCGACACGTTGGAAACTTTTGCGTCGCGCGGCATGAACAGCGTATCCTGGGCGTCGCGCGCAGGGTGGTTGGCGGGTGTGTTTAGGGCGTCGAAGCAGTACCATTCGGTTTCGAGGTCTGAGGCTTCGGCTACGGTGAATCCGGCGCGCTTAAAAATGTCGCATATCTTGCGGATTGTTGCAGAAAGGGGGTGGATTGTTCCGCGGCGCACTTCGTAGGGGGGCAGGGAGATGTCGGGCTTGGCGCCGAGCGACTTTACCATTTCGGCGTTTTCGAGGCGCGCGTATGCCTCGGCGATTAGCGGCTCTATCTGCGACTTCGCAAGGTTTATAAGTTTTCCGACAACTGGTCTTTGCGCTTTGTCGAGCGTGGGAATGACTTTCATCAGCGCCGTCAATTCGCCTTTTGGCCCCGTTATGGAGGCGGATATTTCCGCTACTTCCGTTTTTGTTTTTGCGGCGGGGAGGGCGGATTTTGCCTTCTCCAATATTTCGTTAATTTTGTTTTCCATTTCGGTTAAAAAAAATAGTCTTGTATGCAACGCGCACCCTGCGGATTTGCTTTTTGCGCGTTCTCAATTAAATTGGTTTAGTCAAGTTTTTTAGGCGCGGGTAGGCAAGCATTTTTTTGCCTATAACGCCTTATTGGTTTATTGAAAATTTTAGGGGCGCGTGGGGAAAATTTTCATAATTTTTATAGTAGTAAAAAAATATCCTGATAGCGCGGGCAGATTTTTGGCGCAAAAATGCCTGTTTATTAGTTATGCGAATGTGGATTTTATCGTCCGCAATATATTCTGTCTTTAAGCCTAAAATTTAATTTTACGCTCCAAAAGATTTTTTATAATGCCGGCTTTTGTGGCTTTTTTTATAATAACCCACTATTCAAAGATTTTTTTAGAGTTGGTCATTAAATTTGAATACACTAGATTCTCATGTCTCAAATGAATTTGCTTTTAGTACCGCAGGTGGCAATTCGGGAAAGCTTTAAGTCAAGGCTTATTCCCTATGGCTGCGTATTAAAATCTCTTGCATTATCAGGCTTTGATTGGGACTGTTTTCTTAAAAGTGAACGTATGAGGTGGCAACCCCGATAGGTGCTATGCTTTGGTTGTGACTACCATTCTCAAAAATAGAAACTTGAAGCGCTTTGCCGGTAAGTCGCCGCTTATTGGACATAAAAAAAGCGCGCCTAAAATGGCGCGCTTTTTTTAACTTGTTTTAACAGACTACTTTTTTATGGAGTCGAGAACCTTCTTGACGAGAGCCGAAAAAGCTGCTTCGTCGTTGATAGCCAACTCGGAGAGCTGTTTTCTGTCCATCTCGATATTGAGGTTTTTGAGGGCGCCCATAAATACGCTGTATTTAAGGCCGGCCGCTCGGCAGGCAGCGTTGATTCTGGCAATCCAGAGGCTGCGGAATTCGCGGCGGCGTACTCTGCGGTCTCTGTACGCGTATTTGCCCGCGCGTTTAACCGCGTCTTTAGCGTAGCGGAACAGGCGCGATTTGTTGCCGAAATAGCCCTTGGCGGCTTTCAGCGTGCGCGCTCTGCGCTTGCGGGACGCTACTGAACTTGTTACTCTTGGCATGTTTTTTACTCCTTGATTTATTTTAGTCGCCTGGGGGTCGCCTTCACCCTTGCGGCGGATTTTCATTAGGTGCTTTTTTGATTACGCAAACGGGACGGCCTTCTTGACAATCGCCGCGACACCCGCGGAGGCGTGCTTGTCGTGCCCCATGGTGCGCCTCTGCTTTACGCTCTTCGCGCTGAGCAGGTGGCGCTTGCCGGGACTGCGACGGAGCACTTTGCCCGATGCCGTAATCTTAAAGCGTTTCGCTATTGATTTCTTAGTCTTCTGCATTTTCTTTTGGATTAAGAAAGTTCTTTATGCAATACGATTGAAATTTTCTGTAAAGAAAAAAAAGCGTTTTTTTGGAATTTTTCATGTCTTGGATTGCGAATTAAGCATGTTAAGTTCCAAAAAACGTAATTTTTTAATAGTGTAAATGCGCGGCATTAGCTTGCGAATTTTTAAATAATTGGCGGCGAAAGGAGGTCTCTAAATACGTTCGGCTGCCTCGGCAATATGCGAAAAATGCGCCCGACAATATCTTATGCGCGCAATAAGCTCTGCCGCAGCTACAAACCCTTCGGCAAACTCCCTCCCACTTTGAGCAATTTTACGCATATATGCGCGCTCGCCTTCAAAAGTAGTCCGTAAATGTCTATAATACCAGAACAATGCCAATCTTAGGTGAGGGCAAGGCTTATAAAAATGGGCAAGGCGGTTTTCCCCCGCCTGATAAAGTCCATAATACTTTTTATAAGGGTAAAAAAGTGTTGAAGCCTTCGCGGTATTCTGACAAAACTCGGGAATGAAAAAAACAAGTCTGCTTGTGTCCGCAGCGGCGGGCGCCATATTGCTTTGCTCGTGCGGGATAATACGCGAGACCGCCCTGAAAAATGACGACGTTGATCTATGGTCGTTCGGAAAGGATCTCTCATTCTTTTCTCAATACGGCGTGGAAACTATGATACTATCGCAAGGAGACTCCGTTGTTGCCGTATCACCTGCATTGCAGGCGAGAGTCCTGACTTCGTCGTACGATGGCTCGAAGGGGCCGAGCCTTGGATGGATAAACAGAGTTCAGCTCGCATTCAAAAAGGCCGAGCCGCAAAAGGCGCAAATCGGCGGAGAGGACCGCTTCTGGGTCGGGCCGCAAGGGGGAGAGGGGTCTATATTCTTCACAGGCGGGGCTTCTTTCATGGGTGAAAACTGGAAAATTCCGGCGTTTATGTCGTCGGAGCCTTGGACTCTCGTCGGGCGAAATTCCTACCGCGCAAAATTTGAAAAGACCGCCGAATTTGAAAACAATAAAGGCAGCAAATTTAAAATAAAGGCCGAGCGCGAGATTTCCGTACTAAACAGAAAGCATGTCACAGACATACTCGGCATAGAGATACCTGAGTCGGTCGATATAGTAGCGTTCCAGTCGTTCAACAAGCTTACAAATGCTGGCGACAAAAAGTGGACCCCCGACAGCGGAATGTTAAACATAAGCGTGCAGTCGTGCTTTAACGCGAGCAGAAAGACTTACGCCTTCATACCCTACCGCCCGGGCGACGCTGCAAAACTTGGCGACATAGTCAGGGACAACTTTTTTGAAACCTCTTCGGCCAGTTCTTCCGACGGAAGGCTTGTGGTGGATCCCTCATTCATAAAATACAAGACGGACGGCAAGGCGATGGGCTCGATAGGCGTATCGGCCCTGCGTAGCGAGGGAATCGCCCTGAGCTTCGACGAGGCAAATAGAGTTTTAACAGTCATATTATACATAAAACCCTCCGATGCGAGGGCGTATTTGCCCTCATCGTGGCGGAGAGTCTCAGAAAAGATGGACGGCGACGCCATAAGCGTGTTCAACAACGGCCCGCTGCCTGGCTCGAACGCGCCGGCCGACGCCTATTACGAGATTTCCACATACTCCCCAGCGCTGTCGCTCGAACCAGGCAAGTCGCAATTCCACCTCCAGCGGACTTTCCATTTCCACGGGTCGGAATACGATCTCGGCCTCATATCCTACAAGCTTGCGGGCATATCGATCGGGCAGCTGAGGGGCGAAAAATAAGGGCTGTTTTTACACGCTTTAAATTTATTCCGATACATAAAATATGGAAAACGAAATTGACGAATTTTTGCTTGAACTGTTGCGTTCACGCTCGCCGACTGGTACGGAGCGCGAGGCCGCCGACGTGGTCGAAAAGTATGTTGGTTCAGCCGCAGCCGGCGGCGTAAAGCGCGACGTGCTCGGGAACAGGTACGCAATGTATGGAGACGGCGAAAAAGTTTTGATGCTGTCTGGTCATATGGACGAGATAGGTTTTATTGTTTCGTATATTGACGACGACGGTTTTCTATTTTTCGAGCAGCTTGGCGGGCACGACAATGTAATGTTGCCGGGAAGGCGCGTAGCTGTTATAACAAAGGCCGGATATGTATATGGCGTGACCGGCAAAAGGGCTGTCCACTTAATGGACGCCAAGGAGCGCAAGGAGGTTCCTGAAACTTTCCAAGTGTGGATAGACATAGGCGCAACTTCTCGCGCAGAAGCGGAAAAGCTCGTTAGAATTGGCGATCCCGTAGTTTACGACACTGCCGTGCGCAAATTGTCCACGACGAGATATTCCGCGCGCGCGTTTGACGACAGGGCGGGGTGCTATTGCGTATTCGAGGCGCTGCGCAGGCTGTGGCGCGACAATGCAAAGACGGACTACCGCGTGGTGTCAGTCGCCACTACGCAGGAGGAGATTGGAACGCGCGGCGCGATAACCGCGGCCTACGCCCTTAACCCGAAAGTCGGGCTTGCCGTGGACGTTGACCACGCTACCGATTTCCCAACTTGCGACAAACGCAAATTCGGGAGCATAAAGCTCGGCGGAGGCCCTGTAATATCCCGCGGGCCGAATATAAATCCGAAAGTTTTTGACAGGCTTGTGGAATGCGCCGAAAAGGAAAGCATACCGTACCAGATAAGCGCCGAGAGCCGCCCGACGGGAACCGACGCGCGCGTAATACAGATGGCGCGCGGGGGGGTTGCGACGGGGCTTTTGGGGGTTCCTTTGCGCTACATGCACACGCCGTCGGAAGTCGCCGATCTGGGCGATATCGAGGGCTGCGTGAGGCTGATTGTTGCCTTCGCAAAATCGCTTAAAAACTCTGACGACTTTACTTTCTAAAATGGACGGGGCAAAGCAAAAGCGCGTTCTGCTTACGCGCGAAAACAACGAGACGCTCGCGGAGGCGCTC
>UMAM01061112.1_pt1 | contig 12168 bp, 14 predicted proteins | sample 1963711 | NCBI WGS metagenome assembly UMAM01 (sample SAMEA4835916, study PRJEB28245) | human gut metagenome | biome: gut microbiome; material: fecal sample | place: Denmark | collected 2008
GTGATTAACACGAGAGAGCCAATACTTTTGAAATTGGCTCTTTTAATAAAAATCTGTAAATATTCCGGTTCATTTGAGTGATCTGTCATTGGAAGTCGATTTTTTGGGGTGTTACCTCGGTGAAAATTCAATCTCGTTCTTCCAAAGAGAAACCAACCGGCTACAGCAGTTGCAATAACGGAAAATAGATTCATTTCTCCGCTCCTTTCCCGTCCGCAGACGATGGGGGCGGAGCTTTCCGTTGTTTTACCAAATCCCATACGGTATAAATTAACAATCCGGCGGAGAAAATAAAACAGGCAACACCACCAAGAAAAAGTAAATTATGACGCCTGATATCTTCCGCCTCGAACAAATGGCTCAATGAAATCAACTTTATCCCGGCCGCAATCCCTCCGGATGCAAGCAAAAGACAAATACCCCATCCAAATTTCAGGTTCGAACTGAGTATGTTTGTTTTTCTCAAGCTCATGTTGGTCATGGTCTGGCGTAGTTTGGCGCATTCCTTTTCGTCAGGGAAATGGTCAGACAGAATTTCCCCCGGATGCAAACGAATGTATTGACGCCCGGAATATACCAAATCGTTTCCACGCAGGACCCAGACGCCAAGAAAAATCCATGCCATTCCCATGATGCCGAGGAGTGCCGCAAAAGCTGTTATCATCCAAAAATTCTCAGTTCTTACTCCATTCAACATATGAAAAGACGGGGCATGTCGCCAATAAATCACCGGATATTTTCCCCCTTGCAAAACATTATCGCGTCTATGACTTTTTACAAATTGCGATTTTCCGTGGTTCGTGTCAAACCTGTAGATGTAAGAAAAAGATTTTTTACTGTCCTGTACAGAAAGTATCGTTGCTGTCGTTTTTATGCCGATCTCGGGTAAGTGGAACGCCAGAGTCCATATGCTCGCAATCACCAGCAAAGCCATCACAGAGATCACCGCTCCTGAAACGATCGCAGTTCGTCCTTCTTTGCGGCGACTCCGTAACTGCTGCTGTCGAGTTGCATCCGAACAATCCGGTTCATTTTCTCCCTGAAAATCGGCCACTATCCTTGCTCCGCAATAGCCGCATCCCCCGGTTTCACGGGCGATTGCACGCAAACTACCCTTATTCAAATCTCTATGGCAAACCGGACACGGGAGCGTCGGAGCATGCTTCCTGTCGAAGGAATCAAGTAAAACCCATAACGAAATCAACAATTCGATGAAAGCAATCCCGAAGCTGACAAACGGAGAAGATAGCGGCATCTCGCTTTCCGGAGTTGCAAGACCGGTAAGCATTAAAAACATGCCGAACAAGGGAATAAACAGAACGATTTCCGGCATAACTCCATAGCTTTTTCCACCCTGAAGTTCTTTCGCTGAAAATGTTAACTGACTTTGAGTCGTGTTCTGAAAAATATCTTTCCGGCAATAGGGACATCTGCCTGAAGCCAAAAGATAGTGCATACTCCGGGAGCGCCATGGAGCGCCTCCCGTCTTCCACTCAAAAACGTATGACAGCGGGTAAGCACAATGCGGGCATAATAGTCTCGCCGGATCTCGAAAACACAGGATGAGCTCTCCCAAATATCCACACATAACAATACAAATGATTGGAAATGAAATTTCTCCATGAAAAATACCTGTCACAATCAACCATGTGACCCAAAAAACGGCAGAAGAAACCGATGCAATACGAATATTACGAGTCAACCGTTTTTCCTGAACGTCTACGGCGTTGCTGAATTCGCCACGGTCCAGCAATTTTATTGCGTCATTCGATACATCAGCCATGATCGCCTCCTTTCCCCGGATCATCATCGCGCACGAGCTTGCGACGACAGTTTGGGCAACGACCGTAGATTTTCCATACATTGCTTAACGTTAGATTTAATCTCCCTGGTGGACAATAGGGACATTCTAATGGTGCTTTTCCCCGTTCATCCCATGCAGGCAAATTCGCAATTGGTTCCAGCTCTAGCGGCGGCCAATCTGGATCAGTCCGTGAACCGCAAACGGAACAATTACCGGTATATCGTTCATGAGCCGAAACACCTCGCTCTCCGCAAACGGGGCATCGTTTATTCATGAAACTTAGCCCCTGACCCCATTTCTTTGAAAACATGAGCGTCAAAGGAGATAGTAACAACACACAACCGGAATATATCAGCATCCACCGAAAGACAGACAGAATTTCATCCGATTCACTCCCCATCACTAATATCAGGAAAATAATCAGTAATATAAGAAAACTGTACAAGCACACTCTTTTAATGGAATGCAATTCAGGAAGATGAATTTGCGAAAAGGTCTGTTCTGTAAAGACTTTATGATGGCAGTACGGGCACGAATGCAATGCAATCGTCAACCCGACGTCTATCCAACGTTTTCCACAAATCGGGCATCGAGCGGAAAAAATCCAGTTGCATAGACATTCCCCCAAACCGTAAGTAAATAAGCTGCAGAAAACAGAGAATAACGAAAAAAATGTTTTGGAATAATTTGCAAATGATTGAAAAAAGAAAATTCCAATTATGATGTAGAGAATACCCGAACCGGCGCAAAGCCAGGCACAGACCTGATCCCGCTCAATTTCCAGATTCCGAATGGTGCGGACAAACTGTTCTTGTGTCAGCAGCTCAGGCATGATCGCCTCCCGCTACAGGAATGCCACACTTGCACGGCAGGAAGAAAGACAAAGGAAAGAGTTCAAATGGGAAAATCCCGTGAGACCAGTATGGGTATCCGCTATTTTGCATTCGTGTCAAACTCCGCTCCCGTTATGGATCAAATCAACATTATTCCATCATTGCACAAATTGTGACATTTTCCGGCAATACGGATGACGCTATAATTTCTTGCAGGGAAAATACATCGGAATCAAGTACAATTCAAGTTTTTCAGCGGAAAAGGTTCTGATTTCCGGTTATTTTTATTTGCAATCGTCCTTTTATTGCTGTATCGTTAAACAGAGACAAAACAACCCTGCGGCTGTTTTTCTCAGAGCATGACCGTTGAAGGACAGCCGCACAAGTGCGGGGAGGCCTTGCCGGATGCCGGGTTTCGACAATAAAAAAGTCCTTTGTACGGATGGGACCCGTCCGAAAATTCTTCATTCCCCGATTCTCCATACTGCAACAAGCCCAGATTTTCTTGTCAGGGGGGATGATGATGAAATTTAAAGAGAGGCTGGACTGGAAAAAGAATTGGCCTGTTTCCCTTTTACTCATTCTGTTTGTTCCGGCTCTCTGGTGGTGGCATATCTGGAGTTCGGGAGTCCTCTTGAAGTGGTGGCAGGGACTGGAAAGGCAATTCGCTCCTTCCACCTTTTTTCGGTGGGAAGAGTTTATTGCGCTTCATTCACATCAGAATGAATGGCCTGGACGGGTTGGATTTTATCTGATCCTCCTCCTTGCCATCTTTTTTATTTTGCTAAGTGCAATCAGGATCATTAAAACAGAAATCAAAATGTTGCTGGTGCCATTTATTCTTACAATGCTCCTTCTGTTTTTCTCAATCTGCCTGTGTCAATCCGCAGAGAAAAACAATCGAAAATTCTGCCCGGTCAATTTAAGGAATTATCATTCTGCATTGATAAATTATGCTGCCGATTATGGTTTCTATCCAACAGTTCTGCCGGATAAAGAAGAAACAATCGAAAAATATCGTCCACACTCTCTTCCTCTGAAAAACAGAAATTATCTGTTTCCCGGAGCTGGGCGAAAGATCGGAAAAGAGCGATTCATCGTTATGGAGGATGTTCCCCACGCCCATGCCGGAGACCTCCGTCACCGTCTCTGGTCGGACGGAATTTGCGATTCTTATTATCCATGGAAATCGGAAGGAGGAGGCAAGTGATTTCTATGTTTGACAATTCATGGTTTTCCTGCGCTAACGAACTTTTCGGGCAAACTGTCTGTATTACTTGGTTTGCGCAGCACAAAGATATGTCTGTTCCCGAATTTGAAAGCAGTATCAGACAGGTCTTGAAGTCCTTTGCGGAATCCCGGAATAAATGGACATTGGATGACGAACTATTGATTTGGGCGCTTGCTGAGTTTATTTCTGCGGCGGAAAACGGAAAATACCGGGTACGAATTCCAGGTTGTCTGCAAGCCTTAAATGCATGGACAATCGGATTTGACCAAAGCGATGTCGCATTGGCACTTTCTTTGATTGACCGGCTGGCAAATCAGTCGAATTTGGCTGATTCCATGAAGTCATCAGGAAAATCAGAACGTTTTCAAAAGGAGATGATCAAGCTAAAACAACAACTTTCAACTCCTGATCCATCGACGAAAAGATTGCCGGTTGCACGGAATACCCCATCACCCCCCAACCACATATCAAGTAACCGGACATCTGTAATTCACAAATCGTGGAGAGGCTGGAATGCTATAAGGAAACTATGCTATCGATTGTTTGGGACTTCACCATATCGGAAATACGGCTTGGTCATGAGGATTTCCGCAAGCCGACGGCCAAAATGTCTGGCATTGTTTCTGACAGATTTTATTCCGGCTCCGGCTCCGGAGGTTTCAGAAAAGAACTCCTTTATCAATTACAAGCTACACTGTTCCTGCGGGGGAGACCATTTTTATTTTCTCGAAAAATCTCCTGAAAAACAGCCGCAAGTTTTCCTGCGGTGCGCCCGATGTGACCGCGATACCCTGTTGTTTGATCCGCAACGTGACGGTCATGACAGCCACCTGTGTTCGCCAACACAAATTGAGAGAGCAGTTGCAGTATCGGCAACTACGGAAGCATACGCGATGATTGTCAGCCTGGAATATTCCATTTGCGATGACGAAGCAACTGCAATTCCGCACTTCTTTACAGATGCCCCGGAGCTTTTCACATGGATTCGTTTGTACGGCATAAAGAACGGCGAACCACCCAAGGTTCTTTTTGACTGGGAGTGCGCATAATGTTCTTCGATCGGTTGCAAAAATATCTTCGGGATAAACTGGAATATTGGAAAGAGCATCCAGAATGGCCATTGGCTTATTTTATACTTATAATGTGCCTATTGGGAGTGATTTTTTTATTTTGTGGATTTAGAACGGTTGGAAGGATTGTATTTGGAATTGGATGGGGACTGCCTCTCTCTATATTGGGAATCCTCCTGTGGTGGCACTTAATCCAGGAATATCTAAGCCGGACGCCAATTATAACTTTGAAATGTCTGCCGAAACGTCTTAATGTTTCCATTGCGGAGGCCGCTCACGCCAACGGCAACCCGGTAAAAGTGTTGGAAGAGGCATTACAAGAGCAGTTGGAAGAATTCAGCACTTCGATGGATACGGATTGGCTGGTTCCCACGCTTCACAAGATCGATTCTGTGGGCGTTCCGGGTGATTGGGGCGCAGTAGGCAAGTACCTTGCTTGTGAATTCGAGAAATTACGTGACGGGGCGTGTCGGGCTTGGACGCTCAACGAAGGTGGGGTCATATTCCATATCGTCATGCAACGTGAAGAATCTGACACGCTTTCACTCTGGATCGCCTCGGCAAACAAAGCGGTCATGGAAAAATTCAATGCCGCCGCCATTGAGCAAATCAAGATTTGCGAAGCGAAATCGACGGGAGTAGTGGAAAGATGAATACTTGGTATTGCCCCGTATGCAAAGCGCGAATCGATTTGCCGGAGGATGAGAGCTTTCACTGTCGCTATTGTGATATTCGGAATTCTGATTCGAAGGAAAACTTCTATCAGGATTTTTTTCAAATAGTCATTGTTGCGGGAAAAATGTCGGACAAGGTAGGAAATTTAACAAATTCCGCTTTGAATGTCGTGATTTTCAATGCCGCAGAATCCCGTCCGGAAGATGAAAAACAAGCGTTACACACCATTCGCTTTATGCTGAATCACGGTTTTTCGCCTGACGGAAACGGCGCGGTTCCGTTTTCTCCGTTGAATATGGCTCTATGGCATGAAGATATCGCGGAAATAAGACATACGCAAATCGCAAAACTCTTGATCGATTCCGGCGCGAATGTCAACGCATTGGACAGAGAGGGCGGCGTTCCGCTCAACCATGCCGCATATTCCGGAAATCTTGAAGTGGTTCGTTATCTAGTCGAACATGGTGCAGAGGTGAATCCTCGCAACTTTTCGGTTTTACGATCTGCAATTCTTGGAAAACATCAGGACATCATTGATTATTTGAAAACAGCCGGAGCGCTAGACTATCCTCCCGGAGGTGGCAAATGATCTTCAACACGCTGAAATCCAATCAGCTCGCCGCATCCGCGCAACTCGAAGCCCGCGAAATTGAATCAATGGGAGGGAATCAATTATGAGATGGCGTGACATCCAAAACGGGACATTCCGAAAGTTGGATTTGCGTATTGAAAAAACGGCGGATATGCGTATTCTCACCGGTGTGTTGCATGACGCTTGTTTTGATTTTTCTCAAATCCGTTACACACGAAAACGGCTGACAATTCCCTTGACGCGCCATCCGGCAGAATGGGAGAATGACAAATTGCGTCCGGTCAGTCTGGTGGATGGTGAATTGATTTTATATCCCGTGCTTCGTCCCTGCGACTGGCAGATCACGCTTTCCGGCGAATGGCTCAATAAGCCGGAGCGTCTGGCGAGAATTGACGTCATCGGGACAAAACTCACCCGAAAAGTCGATCAGGAAGGAGATTTCCCGCCGGAATACCCCCCTGAAGTATGGTATCATTTCCGACTGGAACTGTATAACTACATGCTTCCGTGTTATCTGGATGTGTTGCTTCGCGGCTGGAAGGATTTTCCATTGATCCGTTACCATGACATCTCCAAGGCGTATGATTTGGCAACCCGTAAAACCATCATCTATCCCGGAGGCCGCCCGTGATTACCTGCCATTGTCCGCAATGCGATATAACCTTCCGGCATGAGGAGGCCGAGGCGGTATTCTGCCCTGAGTGTCAAACAACGCTGTGCGACAAAACAAGTGAAAATGATGGTGTTGTAATGCCGGAGAACTATCAATACAATACCATTCCTGTGGGATTAGTAGTGGCTTTTGTGGTAATTGCTTGTAATCTTTTTATTGTCGCTTTTGCTGGTCTTTTCGCTTGGGCAAGTATGGAAAATCATGATGCTCGCGGATTTCTTTTATTTGTCAACAGCACTGTTTTTTCGATTCCAGCAATTTTTTGCTTTATCAAATATAAAGATTACTGGAAAATATTATTGCTTGCAGTCCTTGTCGGAACGACTGCTTTCTTTGGACCGCTTTTAATTGCCCGATACATAGGATGGTAAAAACATGACCACTTATCATTGTCCGCAATGCGATATAACCTTCCTGCATGAGGATGCCGAGGCGGTGTTCTGTATACCGGGATGTGTCTGCAGTGAAGACTTTGAGATGTATTCTCCCGTCTATCGGATCGTGAAAAGTGTTTCAACATTCCTGTATGTATGCCTAGGTGAACATAGCGCCATCGGTCATAGGAGTAAAGTAGCATGGCCCCAAAGCGATTGCAAACCTGAATTGAAAAAAGGCTGCCACAACCATTCGGTCGTTTTAAAGCAGTTGCAGCCTCTTGGGACGCTCAACGCCCGGAATGTGCCATCTGTTCCAGAAGACACCAATCCAGAGCTTGCAATCGGTAAACAGCAGGATATAGTAATCGAGAGGTAGACGTCAATCTTTCATAAAAAGTTGCTTGTCCTAAGAGAAAAGCGCAGAATCATGAAAATGCTTGAAAAAATAAAAGATTTTTTCAAATTGAACTGCGAGGTGATTGGCCATTCTTCTGCCCCGGAAGACGTCGAACTGTTGAATCAGATTCTGCACGATATGGGAGCTGTTCTAAAAAAAGTCTCAGGAAGGCCAACTGTCATGTATGTGTCCATTTACAAGCTCGGCGAAGAGACTTTTAGAGTTGAAGAATGGGAATATGGAGATATTCTTGTTCGCGGTCGAAAGAGATTGATCGAAGAAATCAAGACAAAGATGACGGAACATCATGAATCCGGTGGCGAATGATGGAATATATGCAGAAATTCAAAGAAAAAGCAATTGAACGTTTTTGCAGATGGGGAAAAATAATCCAGCGCTTCCCGTTCAGAAAGGAACAGCCGGTTTATTGCCGATATTCTTCCCTGCTGGGTAAATATCTTGCTTTCCAAGTTCTCAAACCGCTGGATGAAGAACCATATCCAGAACGAATTGGAATTCAGTTTCTTGATTGGAGTGGTGATGATTTTATCTCAAAAGATGTTTTTACCGACATTCATCCGTGGGGAGTAATGCATTTTCTGGAAGCTCCTGTTCCACGAGGCTTTCAACACATGTTCAATGCTCGCCCCCTTAAAGTCAAACCTCACTATTTCAATGGATTGCTTCCCTGGTATAACTGGGATCGAATGTTTGCTTTTCAAAAAAGATTTTCCCACCTCTCTTCGGAGCGGGAAAAAAATACTCAATATAAAAACGTCAGTGGTTCTCTAGATCTTCGTGGTGGAACGACCGATGTGGAAATTCAAAATTCCTCTCTCGAAAACATCTTTACTGATGAATCAATTGCTTTGCTCTCCATCATTCAGTCCACTCTGAGCGGAAGCATCCAGGATCCGCAACAAGGAGCCAAACTGCGTTTGAGCATTTCCGGAAAAGAATATCTCTTTCATGGTCTTGAACGTCTTACCTGGTTGAGCCTGACGACTGATACAGACATTGATCTAAATTCCCTTGCGGCAACCTATCCCTTATTGCAGACTCTGAACCTCTTCGGCCAACCCGGAAAAATACATAATCTGGATGCCTTGCGCAATTTGTCGAATTTAGAGGTCTTTTTCTGCTTCAACATGTTCGGTTTCGATGGTAAAGATATGCCCCTGCCGGAAGAGTTGCCCAAAGTTTTCTATCTGGAATTTGACACACTGCCGACATTTGCCGCCAGTCAACTCCGAACCAAATGGAATCATGTCGACGGTGTCGTATTCAAACTTTCTCATACACATAAGCCAGAGTGGTTCCTCAGGAACAAAGATAATCCTTTCCGCAGCTGGAATGATTCTGAAGAACTGCCGCGCAGCATTGCCTCCAGAGCGGAAAAAATCTATCGCAACGCAAAAAAAGAGGTTCTTTTATTGAACAGTCATCAGGATCCGGTTGTCCGCCGTTCGGAATTCATCAGGATCATTCAGGATTTTGTCGGAGCATTCAATACGATCGATGCAAAGAAATTGTGGTTTGCCACCATAGAAAGAGAAAAAATTTATGACGCGGGGTACGAGCTGCTGCGAACAGCTCGGGATCATGCCGGAATCGTTATGCCAGACGAAGAGTTCTCCTCCGTTTTTGACGAGAAAAGGAATTGGTGAGACTATGTCCAGGAAAACTTTACTACAATCAAATCTGATGCGGCACTCAAGCGAAGCAGTCGAACAGGAGAGATTAAAAACAGATTGAAACCGTACTCACAGATTAGCATATTTTATTTTTTCCATATTATACTGCATGGAGGACTTTTTTTATAACCTTTTGCCATCACCAGTGCCCAGTATCCATAATGAAGAGTCAATATCATCAGGACTCCGAGATTGATTTCCTTAACATAATAAGAAATAGTTTCTGGATCTGAAACATTGATAGCTGCAGGACTCAACTGTTTCGCGAGAGACACCATTACCATAATTGCCATTATCGAAAAGAATAGATAGTAACCAAAGATAAAATAAAATGTCTTCTTCTGCTGTTTTGATATTATCAAGCATATATGTGCAAGCAATATTTCAAGTCCCAATAGAATATAATAGACAAGAAATTTATCTAGCATTACTTTAGTTATCGTAGTTATAATTTCAGCAACCACAAGAGAGATTGATATTCCCAAAAAAAGAACGATCACGCCCCATTGAAGACTCTTTCTAAAAATTATATTTCTCATAAAAAACTCCCAATGGTGTTGAACAAGGAGAGGCTTATTCAAGATCACGTGCGAAAATAAATTATTTTCAGAAAAAAGGTAACACTTTTCTCCTGGTTAATACATTCACAGCCAATATGATGATCATTGTGTCAGATTCTTCCTTAAGAGTAAAATAGCATGGTCTAAATATGATTGCAATCCTGTATTGAACAATTGGCCGACTTGTCCGTAAAAAAGCTGTCTGTTGTGGGCAGGGAAGAATAAATCGAAAGTTTCTTTGAAAAATTTCTCAAGAAAGTTTGAAATCCTTTTTTTGAATATTATATTCTCTTAATAAAGAGTATTTTGAAGTATGTCTTAAAAATTATTGCTTTTTTAACCAGTGGGCATTCTGAGAAATGCTTCTGAGATTTTGAAACGAATTTAAAAACGTTTCAAAAATATAAGTCGTTGCTGATAAAGTCCCTAAGAGGTAGACTACTGGGGGTTCGAATTCGCGTGGTCCGCCATTTGTAATATGCACGACTTTATGGGTATTTTAGTGAGAATGTCCCGAAAAGTTGTTTTTTTATATCTGCATGATACTCAGAACGCAGTTTTATGCAAACCGGGATGCCGAGGTAGCACGAGCCCGGTTCAAGACAGCAAAAAAACTTTTGAGGTCAGCAAAATGACTTCAATTCTCACAATATCGGCGTTCAATTTCATCGGGAGTGAGATTACCCATTTTTTGATGGGGACGCATTCTGTTGAAAAAATCAATGTAATCTGAAACGGTTTTCTCCAACTCTTCAAATGAATGGTAATAGTTGTGGGACAATTCTTCCCGTTTCATAATACTGAAAAATGATTCAGCCACAGCGTTGTCGTAAGGTGTTCCGGGATTGGAAAAAGACTGAATAACGCCGCAATCCCGGAGATGCTTCCGGAATTTATATGATGAATATTGTAATCCCTGATCACTATGAAAGGTTACACCTTGCGGATTATTTCTTGCAGCAAAAGCTGTCTTGAAAGCGGTCAAAACAAGAGCGGTATCGTTTTTATCAGAAATCCTATAAGATAATACTTTGCGTGAAAAAACATCGATCACAACGCAAATCGCATAAAAATCCTGATTGATCCGGGCATAAGTAACATCACTCACCCAGAGAAGATTGGGGGCTATCTGATTGAAATTTTGCTGTACACGGTTACGACGATACATGTATTTGCGATTGGTACTGTTAAAACATCGCAGCCGAGCTTGCTTGGCAATCAGTCCCATCTCATTCATCAAACGCCTGATGTGTTCAGCAGAAACTTTTACACCTTGTTCTGTCAATTTTATTTTGATTTTATTTGCACCGAACCGTTCTTTGCTTTCTGCAAAGACAGCCTGAATCAAAGGTCGCAGCATTTCATCAGTCTTTTCATATGCAGTTTTTGGTTTGCTGCGAAAAAGATAGTTATAAAATGTTCCTCTGCTGACATCCATTGCACGGCAAAGTGCATGAACAGTGAATTTGTCTTTCCATTTTTTCATTTCAGCCATTTTTATTCTCAAGGGATCACTTGGGTGGCACTGACAATATCTGAATACTTGATTTTCTTCAGTCAACATCCGGTTTTCTTCAATAATACGGTTGATATCCCGAAAAGTAAACTTCTCACCATTATTTCTGCGAAACTCTGTGTAAAGTCTTATCCAGCGGTATAATGTACTTCTGCCGATTTTGACTTCCTTGCACAATACTGGAATCGCTTCTCCCGCTTCATAACGGGCAACTATCGTTTTGCAAAAATCTTCAGAAAAACGGTTTTTCCGTTGTCTTCTGCGTACTGAATAGGTCAAATTTTTATCATCTGTTTCTGAACTTTTGTTTATCCAAGTCCTGATTGTTTTCGCGCAGACATGGTATTTTGCACACAGTTCTTTCATGGGGACTCCACACCGGCGTTCCTCAACGATCTTTTTCTTCATGGCATTTGTGAATCTTGATTTCATACAGCCTCCTTGTAATTATCGGTTATTATTGAGATATTTTTAGAGAAATGCAAAAAATCACTTGTTTTTTTGCGCGACCTTGAAATATATTATTAAGGTACGGTGGTTGCAATGTATTTGCAATAAGATTGCGACATCTATATGAAAGAATATTTACAAAGGCAAGTAACTATAAAATGAGCAAGTTGGCATCCTCTATAATAGGGAGATTATTATCAAAAACTCATTGCATTTAAGCTAAAAAATTTAACTTCAGTTAAAGAGATACTTTTATATGGTTACCTCTATTTATTCAAGGATAAATTGAGATACGG
>UMAM01062117.1_pt1 | contig 12098 bp, 8 predicted proteins | sample 1963711 | NCBI WGS metagenome assembly UMAM01 (sample SAMEA4835916, study PRJEB28245) | human gut metagenome | biome: gut microbiome; material: fecal sample | place: Denmark | collected 2008
AATGCTGCTCCTTGCGGCGACCGTGCTTTCCGTCGTATTCGGGCTGAAAAGCTCGGGGCAAACGGGTACGGTGAACGTCGGTATGAACCATAACGACAGCCTGATCGTAACGCCGGAACCGGGTGCGGCAATGACGATGAGCGTCCTGCGCGCGGGCGATAAGACGGAAAACGTCAATCCCCCGAGCGGCGATACGGACGGTATTTCTATCACGGCGACTGTCGGACCGGAAACAACGGCGAACAAAGAGATACTTTGGACGTTGAAATGGAAAACCTCGTCGGAAAGCGGCGGCAGAGACGACCATAACGGCGGAACCGGCAGAGCTTCTGGCTGGGGCGAAGGCAAGCCTTTGGCGGATTATATCACGTTAAGTTCGACGTCAAAGAGCGGCGAAAGCGTTACGCTTACCTGCAATCGGGACTTCGGTGAACAGATTATCGTGACGGCGACTTCGGCAGAAAATCCCGAAGTGTCCGCAAGCTGCACCGTGGACTACTGTCAAAAGATTAAATCGCTCGACTATGCCTTTAAGTACGGCGGTAATGCCATAACGTCCCCCGCCGCGGATTCGGACGGCGTGTATCGCGTGGATTACACGGGCGAAGAAAAGAGTTATACGGTCGAATGCACGCCCGTTTACACGGATTATACCGTTGCGGACGAGTTCGTAAAGAGCGTGAGCGGTAAATTTACAAGCGCATTCGGGCATACGGCAAGCGAAACGATGTCGGACGTCTCCTTGCAGGCGGGCTTGTTCGGAGGAACCGTGCAGGAAGGCGCGGTTACTTCGGCGGCACAGGAATTTATAAACCTCGTAGTGCAGGCGAGCAAGACGGGCAACTTCAACGCCTGCGCGAGTATGGCGGCAACCGCGCAGACAATGTACGACAATCTTTCGGAAACGGAAAAGGCGCACTCGCGCGTCGTAAACGTAAAATCCGCGCTGGATTATCTGCGCGCCGGACTGTCCGACCAAAGAATAGACCGAGAAGATCTGGACGGAACGCAGGAAATACTCAACTCCTATACTCCACCCGCATCATCGGGCGACTTCAACGGCGGCGTGCGGCTCGAATCGGAAAACGCATTGCTGACGGCGGCAAAAGCCTGCAACGACGCGGGTACGGGGATTCTGGAATACACGATAACCTATACGGGCGTATATTCCTCAAAAACCTTTACGCTCAAATTGGGCTATACCGCATCGTCCGTAACGGCTGCAAGGACAATGAATATCTCCCTGCCGTCGGTTATGTTCTGATACAGGGAGGCGATATGGCACACGCAATCAGGTACAGACTTCTGACCTGCCTTATCGCTCTCGTAACGGTATTCGGCGCTGTCATAACGGCGGCGCCGTCTATCGCTTTTGCAGCGGGTACGCAGTTGAGTTTCGATAATACGAGCGTAACGGACGATTTAACTTCCTCAACCGACGGCGGGCAAGCCTTCGATTTGAAAGACTACCCTTACGACGAGAGCAAACGGGCGCAGGTCGTCAACTTCGTGGAATACTGCTATTCGTACAAAGCGAATATGCGAAATAACTACGGGCTGTACGTATATATCTACAACCCGCAGGGACTGAATATCTCAACGACGAGCAAGAGCAATAAAATACAGATGGCGGTCAGGTACGACGCGGACGGGAACCCTTCGGACTACGCCAAGTTCGATTTGCAGTTCCTCAGCAAGTCCGAAGAAAGCAATTACAAGAACCTGTTTTACAAGTTCAAAGTCGTAGATAAAACCATTGACGGCAAGACGTTTGCGCAGCGGGTAAACAGTAACGAGCGGCGTTACGACGTATCGGGCGTCGAGCTTATGACCTACGGGCAAAACAACGCGACGGACTATCCCGTAAACGGCACGTACATATTCACGGGCTATGCGGCGGGTTACGGACCGGACGCCAACGCGAAAAGCACGCTTACAAGCAAGGTGGAATATCTCGAAACGGTGTCGCTGGACGTAAAGCATACCTTCTTCCGCACGCAAACGTCCGTCAAGGGCGCGGGGTATCAGAACCAGCTGGATACGGTGTACTTCTCCGTACCCAAACGCTTTTTCGATACCTACGGCAGACTCCAACGCATTAAAGCAGAATGGTACGAGTACAAGACCAACGACATTGTAGTAACGAGCAATCAGGACTTTTACGATAAGGCATACCCCTATTTAGGCATACAGACGGGCGAGTTCGATCAATTCGGAATGACGAAGTACAACAAGGACATCTATTACAGTCTGGGACAGAACGCGGGCGACGCCGGAGGCGGCATGAATATGGCAAAATGGGGCTGGAACTTAGGCAGCGGGTATCTGCACGTCCCCGCTTCCGCGCTGTATTATCTGTTCAAGGTCGGAAACATAGACGAATACGATCCGTATGCGGATATCGTTTCTATCGGCGGCGTGGAAAGCAATACACTATACGAGTATATTAAGAGCTACGACAAGTCTTTCAACAAAGGTACTTTGCCGATTAAGGAAGGCGCGATAAGCGCGGATTTGTTTGCGGACGATATAGACGACTACCGCAAGCTGAATACCGAGTACGGAAAAATACAGAAAGGATATTCCTACTACGACTTTGACGCCGACGTAGATTTGCAGAAACTGACCTCCTGGCAGGAAGGCAATCCGTCGTTCTGGGATAATTGGCTGAATTGGGGCTTATGGGACGCCATATTCGGCGGTATTCCCGAAGAGAAGAGCCGCACCGTGTCGCCTATCTACACATTGAAAGACAGTGATTTAAGTGGCACGAATGCGGAGATAGCGGACAGACTGCTCGTAAACGCCAACGACGTGAACGCCTTAAAAACCTATCATACGGCGGCAAAAAACGACGACTGCGTAACGGTGCTGTTCCGTTTCGCAACCAGTGATTACTATTCCGCGGCGGTGGATATTATGGAACTTGGCAAAGGCTTTTTAGGCTCGGACAAGTACACCGAAGGACAGGCGTACAGAGCCTATGAAAGCGTGTTCCTCGACTTCGATATTATACAGCTCACGTTCAACAAGGACGGCGTTTATAAGGTGATACCCGCGGTATCCAGTCCTATCGACGTCGTGAACGCGATTACGCCGCCCGTACAGATGCCGGACGGTACGCCGTGGTGGGTAAAACTGTTGAGCGTCCTTCTCGTTATCCTGCTGCTCGTTATGATAATCAAATTGCTGACGTTCATCTTGAGGAAAATATCGCAGGACAGAAAAATAAAGAAAACCGTGGAAAAGCACAGCGAGAAAAAGGAAAAGCGCAAAGGCAAAAAGGCGCGAAAGCAAATGGATAAAGAGTTCGGGAAATTTCATAAACAGACGGCAAAGGAACGGAAAAAGACGGAACGGGACGCAAAGAAAATCAACGTAACGGATTTGAAAGCGAAAATCTGGACGGGCAAGAAAAGCGAGTCGGAATTGAGCAAGGCGGAAAAGTACGCGCTCGACCACGACGAAGAATGGCAGCGCGAACAGGCTATCATAGACCAAATCCTTTACGGCGGAGATACGGAAGATTATTCGGATTGGTAAACGCAGGTAAAACGGCGGGCGGAGATAACGGGACGGCTGTCCGAAGTTTCCGCCCGTCAATTCTTATATGGAGGCAATTATGAAACGGTTAAAAAGAATACTCGCCGTAGCAACGCTCGTCGTCGCGGCGCTCGTTATATCCTATCTCGTCTATACGGGAGGAAACGTCGGTGCGTAAGGCGGTCAATATAACGGTAACGGTTTTTATCTCACTGACGATTATCGCCCTCGGCGTGTTCGTGTTCCGGCAGGCGTATCTGCGGTTCTGGGAAGCGCTGTGCGACTTCGGGCGTTCCATAGCGTACTATTTCTGCGGGATATTCGGGATAGAGCATAGCATTGTTCCCACGGTTACGGAATATTCGGACATTATTCGGTGGGATATTCTGCTCCCGTCCGACTTTACGGGCTTTCAAAGCTCTGCGGCGGATTATTTCACACTGTTATTCAGCAAAGATAACTTCACGGCTTGGGGAAAATCGCTTGGCAGAACGCTCGGCAATGCGGCAAAGATAATTTCTATTCTGCTGCCGTGTATCGTTATCCTTATGTTTGCCGTCAAACGGCTGTACGCAAAAGGCAATAACCGGTACAACAAGGACACGGTTCCCTTGCGGATCTTCAAGAAAACAATGGCGGTAACGTATCAGCCCGTAAAGAGATTTACGCTGTCATACCTGTCGTTCCTGAAAGAACACGGCGCGGTATGGATATGCTGGCTGCTGCTCTGGGCGTTTCATCTGAACGCGGCGAGCATTGTTTTGGGTGCGCTGGCGTATTATTTCTATTTCGCCGTTACCTTCGATTTCGCAGGTATCTACGTGCAGGTATGTAAACTGCTGATTGACCTGCAATTTATATTCCGATATTTCCCGTGGTGGGCGTTGGTGTTAGCCGTCTATCCATTGTTCCACCGCTGGCGCAAGCGCATTGCCGTAAGCCGTCTAAGGCACAACGAAGCGCGTAATTGCGGGTTTATAAACGAACTGCCGATCGTGTCCATTACCTGCGGCAGTATGGGAAAACGCAAGACCACGATGATCACGGATATGACGCTCTCGCAGGAAGTAATGTTCCGGCAGAAAGCGTTGGCGATTATACAGAACACCGACCTTAAATTTCCGTACTTTCCGTGGCTAATGTTCGAGAAAGAATTGCGGGCTTGTATGGAACACGGCACGGTGTATAACCTTGCAACAGTCAAAGAATGGGTAAAGCTCAAACGGCAAAGGTTTCTCAAACACCGCAACGCCGACTTACAGCTCTACGGGTACGACTACAAACGCTACGGAGCGGTTTACGACGATGCTTTGAAAGTATCTTCCCTGTTCGACGCGATGGAAACTTACGCTTTAAGCTATTTTATCTACGTCATAGAGTGCAGCCTGATTGTGGCGAATTATTCGGTACGGACGGATAACAAGCTCATCGACGGCGGCAACTTTCCCGTGTGGAATACGGACTTTTTCTCGGAGAGCAGACGAAAGTCCCGTCATTCCCACGTATTGGATTTCGACGTGTTGCGGCTCGGTAAAAAGGTATTGGAAAACAACCCGAACACGGGCAGCTTCGAGTTCGGCGCCGTGGCGATAACGGAAATAGGCAAGGAACGCGGCAACAATCTGGAACTCAAAGAGGTCAAGAAAGGCGGAGATGAAACCAACCAGAAGAACGATTTATTTAACTCGTGGCTCAAAATGTGCAGGCACTCCGCGACCGTGGATAACTTCCCGTTCATCAAGGTATTTACGGACGAACAGCGTCCCGAAAGCTGGGGCGCCGACGCCCGCGATTTGTGCGAGATTATTCAGATAACGTCGTCAGGAGATATGAAACTCGCACTGCCGTTTTATACCGTTGAGGATATGCTTTCGGAATGGGCGTTCAATCGGTTTATACGGCTGTATTACGATTTCCGTTTTCGTCGCGGGGATAACACCTTGCTTGTTTACCTGCTCAAAGGCGTAACGGCGTGGCTGTGGAAACGCAACGCGAGAATTTACAACCGCTACGGGTATTCGATTCTTAAAATAGAGAAAGAGCGCGGCACGATGGACGGCAAAGCGGAAAAGAAAAAGTATTATTTAGCAAGCGCCAAGATATATGCAAACAGGTTCAGTACGGATTGTTTCAGCGATTATTTCAACGATACGGCAAGGAAGAGCAAAGTCGGGCTTATGGATTATATAGAGTACGCGACGGAAAAGGCGTCTGTGGAAGAACTCCAATTGCAGAACAGCTATTTCATAAATTCGCTGTACGGAGCCGCCGAAGAAAAAGAACGTTCTGCATAACGGGCGGCGCCGTGCGGCAAAGGAGCGTAACCATGCCATACGGCGAATGCAAAATCTACTCGGACGGCGGGCATTATATCGCTATCCCGCATACGACCAACTCTCGCAGGCGGCGTAAAAAGCCGCCCGAAGAAGAAATAACGGTCATAGACGAACAGAACCAAGCAGAAGAAACCGGCGCGCTTCCGGACGGCGGGAACGCGCCTCTTTCTCCTGCAAAAGATACTCCCGATAAAGTTTTCGAGTCTGTGGACGCCGCTCTGCAAAACGAAAATGCGGCCGTTAAAACAGAGCGTAGAATGACGCGCAAGGAACTGTTTGAAGAACTGTACGCGGCGAACCTTTCCGCAAAGAAATGGAAGCGACGGAAGCTCATAATTTCCGCCATGCGCCCCTACTTCGAGAGCGAAGCGCAGACAGAGATGTATGTGGATGCAAACTTACAGAGAAAGTACCGCAATCTCATCTCCCGCCGCGTGCGGATGGTGCGTAAAGTCAATTTACAGGACTTCAACTATTTCGTAACTTTTACGTATAACGGGCAGCTTCACAGCGAACACAGTTTCCGGAAAGGGCTGAGAAGCACGTTGAGCAATTTCAGTACCCGACGGGGCTGGAAGTATGTGGGCGTATGGGAACGCAGCCCCGAAAAACACAGACTGCACTTTCACGGCTTGTTCGACATTCCGGGCGGCACGATGCCGGGGATTCTGTTCGAGAAAAACGATTACAACTTCAATACGCACAGGCGGCAGATCACGCACCAGAATACGTATTTCAACGAGCGGTTCGGGCGAAGCGATTTCGAGCCGATAGACGACAAAAGCAAGTTAGGCAGCGCCGTGGCGTATATCCTGAAATATATAGAGAAAACGGGCGAAAAAATAGTCTATTCCAAAGGACTGCCGCAATTCTTTATCTCGGACGTAACGGACGAGGATATCGTCTGCCCGTTCGGGCTGGAAGACAGGAAACTGCTCCTTTACGACGATTTTCTCTGTTGGGACGAGGGCGTCCTTATGGGCAAGGTAAGCAAAGATGTCATACGTCAAATGCGTAAGAGTAACTAAAATTAGTCTTTGAATGTTAATTGGATATTTTGCGATATTTTTGCAAAATACAGGCATAAGGTATTGACTTTTTGGGGAAAATAACATATAATAGTATTAAAACATCATAAGCAAGGAGTCAAAGATGCTGATCAATTTTACGTTTAATAATTGCAGGTCATTCTATCAGGAAAGCATTTTCAGTTTGCAGGCTGTAAAAGACAGCGAATTGAGAGAAATCAATACGTTCACGGTAGACGAAAAATTGATGCCCAAAGGCGAAAATGAATTTTTGAAATCCGCAGTAGTGTTCGGCGGGAATGCGTCGGGCAAGTCAAATTTAATTAAAGCGCTTGCATATATGAAAAACGTATTGTTGATGTCCGCCTCGCAATTCCCGATTGTGCAGAGCAACGAAACTTTTGCGTTTTATGAAAACGCTCAAAACGAAGAAAGCTCCTATGAAGTCGAGATTATACAAAACAAGACTTATTACAAATACGGTTTTACTTTACAAAAAGGAATAGTTAAAGCGGAATGGTTAGAACGCAGAAAAGAACGCCTGACCTCTGTATTTACGAGAACGGAAAATACTCTTGAAATCGCCGGACTTTCCAAGCAAGCGACGAAACTAATCAATATTGCACCGTTTACGCTGTTCTTATCCGTCGGGAACAACTTCCAATTGGATATTGCGCCTTATCTCAACGATGTCATGTTATGGTTCCAGAATTTGCTGATTGTATTTGAAAATAACGCAAACAGTTTGGACATCTATACAATGGATAACGGCAAATACAAAGAACAGGCGTTAAAAATTCTACGGTTAGCGGATATAGGGATACGTGATATTCAGGTAAAAAAAGATAAAGTCGCAAATATGTCGGATCTGAACGACGTGTTGCGGATAAACGCCCAGCTGCAAATCAATCCTGCGGCATTGGGGCAGTTGAAACAAGAAGAAAAAAATCTTTACAACATAGACTTGGAAACGTTCTTCGACGTCTATGACAAAAACGGAAAATCCAAAGGAAAGAAAGATATTCTGTTGTTCAAAAATTCCGGATTCAACTCGGAAGGTACGGTTCGCTTGCTGTGTTATTTGGGGTTTATTTTGGCTGCGCTCGATCAGGGCAGAGTTATCGTAATAGATGAAATAGACGCAAAGCTGCATTTCCTCGTCGCGGATTATATTATAAAATTGTTTAATTCCATTGATACGAATCCGAAGAACGCTCAACTGATTTGCACGGCGCATAACGTTATGCTTATGGATGAAGATTTACGCCGCGACCAGATTTATTTTACGAGTAAGGACAAACACGGCGAAAGCAGCTTAGTATCGCTTTCGGATTACAAAAACGTCCGTAAAACCGATTTGTTCAGCAAACGGTATTTAGCCGGTTTTTATGCTAAACTGCCCGATATGGCAAATAGGGATTGAGGTGGGTTATGGCAAGGAAATCGGATAAATTAACGGCGCGAAACGCCTTCTACATTATAACGAACGGCGAGCAGACAGAATGTAATTATTTTCGGCTTTTGAAAGCAAAGCACAGTATTTATGACGTGAAAGTGATTTTCCAAAACGGCGATCCGATCGGGTTGGTAAACTACGCCTTGAATTATGTGCGGGACGCGAATCAGGTTTGGTGTGTTTTCGATATAGATTATACAAACGACGACGGACGGTTGCTCCCGGCATTGAAAAAAGCGGAAGAAAATAATATTAAGATCGCTTATTCCAACATTGCTTTTGAAGTCTGGTTAATTTCGCATTATGAGAAATGCAGTAAGCCACTGCAAATCAATCAATTACAGGGCGAATTGGACAAGCTGTTGAAGCAGAATGAAGCAGGATATACATACAGCAAAACGGACGAAAAATTGATGAAAAAATGCTTTGTTCCAAAATATAAACAAGCAGTAGAAAATGCAAAAATCGTGTATCAAAAGCATGTAAAAGATTTTAATGAGAAACATAAAAATCAAAAGATATTACCGATATGGAATTGGAATTCCAGTACGACAGTCTATAAATTGGTTGAAGCATTAAAATTAAAGGATTAAAGCGTTATACGCCAAACGCGCCGCAACTGAACGAAAATCCGAATGATAAAATACGGTTAAAAAACAAAAAATCGCGTAACGGGAACAACGGGGCGACGCCCAAGCGGATCAGCGGGCGCGCCCCGTCCGTTCCGCTTTGTTTTTCCGTGTTTTTAGTTCGGTTTCGGCAAGGCGGGGCGTGTGCTTGTCTGCGCCGCGATAGCGGCGCACTTGTATCAAGACAAGCACACGCCCCACAATCACTCCTTCAAATTTACTTCAACGGACTTAAACCCGGATTAAACTTTTTCGATGCATAAAAAAGGAGCGCAATGGCTCCCGTCAAGCGTGATTTTGTTATTGCAACTCGGCGATGCGGGTATGGAAATATTCTTCGGCATTCGGCAGGTCGTTAAAGTAGCTGCCCCACGCCCAGAGATATTTGTCGTCGAGCTGACGTTGCAATACGCGCGCCACTACAAACGGACAATATGTGTCGCGCCGTAACAGCGCTATGTTGCCGAATCGGGTTTCGGCATAATCGAGCACGGTGTAATCAATCGTTCCGTTACGGAATATAAAGCCTTTTTTCATCGCCCGGTCTCCTTCATGGGAATATAGTATTTGCCGCCCACTTCCACGGCGCTGCCGTTATATACGGGTTTTCCTTTCCCGCAGGCACGTAAAATGATTTTATCCTTTTCGGGTTCGGCTTTCTCTATGTTGCCGTCCCCGAAATCTTCCGAGCCGCCCACTTCCAATACCTTAAAGCCTTTGGTTACGAGAAACGAGCTGAACTGCCATTTTTTCTCGAACATTCCGTAGCTGTCGAAAATAGCGGATATGTTTTGTTCTGGGTGGTAAGCCGTAATGCGAAAATAGTTGTTCATAGCGATAACTCCTTTTTTAGTTAAATTTTTATTGGGTGCGGCGTCACGCTGCCTTTACGTTAAGCCGCCGCTTGTAGTTTCTTTAATTGCCTGTTGGCGTAAGGCAGCCACTTTTTATTGACGTAGTTGAGAACGCCGTCGTCGGGCTTGGTATCCGTATCGCCGTAGCATTGCAGGACTTTCTTTTGGGACAGCGAATATTCCACGGTTACAAACGGCGTATCCGGTTCCGTAGCGTGTCGCACGAAAAAGATAAGGCTTTCTTCGCGGACAAATCGTTGGTCATAGTTCATACGCCCTACGCAGTGGTTCAAAATCTCGCCTTCGCGGATAAGCTCTGCGGGCGAGCGGGCAATGAATACGGCGTATTCTTCGTTGTTTACGCCTTGCAAGGAGAGATACTTTTCGGCAACGGCGGCAAACTTCGCATACAGTTCCCTGCGTTTCTCTTTATCTTCTTCGGCTTTCTTCGTGGCGTATTGGTCGATACGCATATCGTGCCAGCGTTTGAAGTCGTGCGGAAAACGGTTCTTTTCTTCCGTCATATCCAAACCGAGATATTGGCAGGCTTTCAGATAATCGAGATAGGTATGAGCGTTGGTTTTCTGCCATGCGATATAGTCGAAAAGACGTTCCCGTTCTCTGCCGTTAAACATTTCCCGTATGGGTTTCAAACTATTATCGTTGGCGAGCTTTATCTTTGCCTCGCGGTATACCTGTAAGGATTCCAGCGGCTTGCCCGTGCGGTAGGAACGCAGCACGACGTCGATATAGAAATGCTTGTCGCGCAGCTCCTCTTTGTTGGTAATCAGCCACTTGCAAAAGCGTTTGTCTTTACCGATACGCCGTAAAATCATTTTCGAGCCTATAAATTTGCCGAGTCCGAGCTTTACGAGATATTCGACCTGCGGGTATTTAAGATAGGTGCGCAGGTACGTTATGGGACATACGGGCTTTTGTATCCCGACAGCCGAATAGCGGAAGGCGTCGAACTTCAAAGGATAATCGGGATTGACGACCTCCGCCCACGGGTTATAGTATTTGAACGGCGCGGAATACCAGATTCCGTCGTTATATCTCGGACGCATACCGTGAGGGTATCTTACGCCTTCTTCATACCAGCCGACGCGGTAAGCGTAAATACCGAGATAGCAGTATTCCAGATCTCGCACGAGACATTTATCCGAATACACGCCGTGAACGGCTACTTGTTTTATAAGCTGCGTCTTTTTGCCTTTGTTGCGCATAGCGACCGTGATTTTCACAAGCTCCTTGCGGATCGTCGTAAGGTAAGCGTAAAAACGCAAGCCTTTTTGTTCTGGACAGGATTTTTTATCTAGAGCGCGGATTTTTCTTTCTATGTATTTGGGGATTGGTCTAATATATTTCGCGTCCATAACTCACCTCAAAATAAAACACTCTCCGATGAGTTCGGAGAGCAGACATAACGATTCGGGGTTGAAAGCCTTTGCGATTTCCAGTTCTTTCGCAAGTTCGTCGTCCGGTTCTTCGGACGGTTTGTCGAGCGGATTGTCGTTTCCGAACGCGAGCACCTCGCCCGTGTCTTCGTCTATAATATCGTTCTTTACTTTGCGCATACAGCGCACGTCGTCCAAAGTTTCGCAGATTGCCAGCTTATATCCGCACTCCACAAGTTTGTGAAAGCAGTTATCCGAAGCGTGATACGGAAAGCCGACCATAGGCACGCGCTCGTCAAGCCCGCAATCCCTGCCTGTAAGAGTCAAATCGAGTTCTTCGGCTACTTTTACGGAGTTCTCTCCGAACACCTCGTAGAAGTCGCCTAAACGGTAAATAACGACGCAATCGGGGTATCTGTTCTGAATATCCAGATACTGCCGATACATAGCCGAGCCTGCGGGTTTTTGCTGTTGTTCCCTTGCCCGGCGTTCTTCTTCCGCGGCAAGCTCCGCAAGGATTTCCCGCTGTTCTTCTTCGGAGATTTCGTCGGCATCATCGTCGAAACTTTCTTCTTCGGTTTGTTCGGGGGCAGGAATTTCCACTACGGACAGGACGGGCTTTTTCGGTTCTTCTGCGGCGGGCGCCGTATCCATAAAATCGAACAGCGACATCTGCGGCTTGGGCTGCGGTTTCCGCGCAACGGCGGGCTTTGCAGAAGCAGATTGTTTTTTAGCAGGTGCAGCTTTATATATCGTGCCGTCCTCGTTATACAGAGTGCCTTCGATGCCGTTTTCCTCGAAGTAGTGAATTGCCCAGCCGAATACCACGCTGTCTGGTATACAGGCGGAGGTTTT
>UMAM01044406.1_pt1 | contig 12024 bp, 15 predicted proteins | sample 1963711 | NCBI WGS metagenome assembly UMAM01 (sample SAMEA4835916, study PRJEB28245) | human gut metagenome | biome: gut microbiome; material: fecal sample | place: Denmark | collected 2008
CCCCGCGCCGTTGACCCCGACGAGGCAAACGACAGACGGGTTTGAGTCGGCGCTCTTTGCGAGCGCGCCGTCCGAGCCTTCGAGTATGCGAGCAAGGACTTCCGCCCCGATTTCCGCGGCGCGGCGCCCCTGTAGCTGGCTGTCGCGCTTGTATTCGGATTTGATGGCGTCAATTATTTCGCAGACATTCTCGTAGCCGAAGTCGGCCTCGATGAGAGTTTCTTCAATGAGGGCGATGTCGGACGGGTCGATTTTTTTGGAGAACAGGCCGGCGAGCTTTCCGAGAGCGCCGTTAGCCGTGCGTTTCAGCCCTTCCTTGAAGCGTTTAAAAAGGGAAAACATCAGTGTTTAAGGGGGGTTCTTAGAGGGCGGCTGAGGCCGTTCTTAACGTTGTCGAGGACGCCGTTTATAAATCTTTTGGACTCGGCAGTTGAGTATGTTTTTGCGAGGTCGACAGCCTCGTTGATAGAGACTATCGGAGGGATATCGTCGCGAAACAGTAGCTCGAAGACGGCGAGCCTCAGTATAGCCAAGTCGACACGCGCGATTCTGTCCATGCTCCAATTTTTTGCGCTTTTTGATATTGCGGCGTCGATTTCAGCGGAGTGCTCCTCCATTCCAGCGATTAGCTCGGAGGCGAATCCGTAAAATTCGCGCGGCTGCTCTTTCGTTTCAAAGAACGAGTCAAGAAGCTGGTTTAGAGGCACGTCTTTATTTGCGGCGCGCATGTATGCGAACTGCATTGCGGCGGCGCGGTTTTCGCGTCGGCCGCGCATTTTGTTTTCAGACGGGTTCATGATGCGAAGCCCTTTCCGTTTTCTTCGGAGTTCTTTTCAAATTCAGCCTCGGCTTCTTCGAGCTCGTCGAGAAGCAGGTCGGTTTGCCAAGCCATTTCCATCGCGGCCTCCGCGAATTCCCTGCCGCGCGCGATTTCCCCCTTTGTGCGTGCGACAGCCTGTTCGCGGGTGTTTGCTACTATTATTCCGTTAATCATCGGAACGGTTGTCGAGAGCGCCACGTTTTGGAGGGCGGCTGCGGTGCTGTGGGCAATAATTTCGTGGTGGGGTGTTTCGCCCTTTATTACAACGCCAAGCGCGATAATTGCGTCGTACTGTTCCGTTTGCGCGAGCATATTGCAAACATGCGGCAGCTCCGCCGCGCCCGGAACCCTGACAAGCCTTACGTTCTCGGCGTCGACGCCGCAGCCGTGGAGAGTCTCCACCGCGTCGCGCACGAGCGCGTCCACGAGTTCCTTGTTGAAGCGCGAGGCGGCTATTGCGTACCTGTATCCGCTCGCGTCGATTTTTGGCATTTTACCTTTGTCGAGACTCATTTTAGAATTGTATTTGTTCGGTTATTTCGAGGCCATACCCGTCGGACAGCGCATGGCTGCCTGGGTGTGTCGTAAGAAGCCTTATTTTTTTAAATCCGAGAGCCCGCAGAATTTGCGCGCCAAGACCGTAATCGCGGCGGCTCGGCAATTCCGGGACGCCGTCGGGAGTGACAATTCCCGAGTCTGCGCGGCTTATGTATATGACAGCACCCGAGCCCGCCTTTTCGACTTCCGCCATTGCCCGCGCGAAGGAGTTTGAGCCCGACGAAAAAGAGGAATCGGCAAACATGTCAGCAAAGACATTTTCGGAGTGGACTCTTGCGAGGGTCGGCTCCTCGGTGATTTTCCCCTTTACGAGGGCGAAGTGGGTGTCCGGACCGGTCGCGGAACGCAACCCGACGAGTTTGAAGTCGCCAAAGCGCGTCGGGAACGGCCTTTCAAATATTATTTTAACGAGGGTGTCGCGGCGCATTCTGTATTCAATGAGATCCGCAACGCTCATGAGCTTCATATTGTGCTCTTTTTTAAATTTAACGAGGTCGGGAATGCGCGCCATAGTGCCGTCATCGTTCGTAATTTCGCAAATAGCGGCGCATGGAAATAAACCTGCGAGCTTTGCAAGATCGACAGCCGCCTCTGTGTGCCCCGCGCGTTCGAGGACACCGCCGGGGCGGGCTCTCAGCGGGTTGACATGTCCTGGGGTGACAAAGTCGGAAGGCCCCGCGGAAGGGGTTGCCATAAGCTTTATGGTTCTTGCCCTGTCGGCTGCGCTAATGCCCGTAGTAATACCTTTTGCCGCGTCGACAGTGACGGTGAATGCGGTGCCTTTTGCGTCGCGGTTCAGCCTGACCATATCGTCGATTCCAAGCGCCGTAAGCCGCTCGCTCGTCGTTGGCACGCAGACGAGCCCGCGCGCGAGCTTTATCATCGTGTTCACCGACTCCGGCGTTATCTTTTCCGCGGCGACAATCATATCGCCCTCGTTTTCGCGCGATTCGTCGTCGGCGACGATTACGATTTTTCCCGCCGCGAAATCGGCGATGCAATCTTCCACTTTGTCGAAAATTTCGCTTTTTTGCATAATTTAAAATACGGGGTTTCTCAAAATTTTTTCAATATCTTGGCGCGAGAGCAGCTTGCATGAGCCCTCAGGGATTCTTCTGAGCACGAAAGCCCCTATCTGAAAGCGTTTGAGCTCTTTTACGAAGTATCCCATAACTTCAAACATTCTGCGGATTTCGCGCTTGCGCCCCTGCGATAGCCAGACTTCCACTTTTTTCGCGTCGCGCTCGGAAGTGTCCGAGGGGTGCTGTATTATTTTTAGGGCGCGCAGCTTTTCGCCCTCGGATACGACACCGCGCGTAAGGATTGGTATTACGGCGGGGTCGAGAGGGCGGTTTAGAGTCACACGGTAGCGTTTAATGATTCCAGAAGACGGGTGTGTAATCTTGTTTGCGAGCTCGCCGTCGTTAGTGAGAATCAAGAGGCCTTGCGAATTTTTGTCGAGCCTGCCGCAGCAGAATAGCTTCATCTTGTCGTATGGCGGCGGCAATAGATCGAATACTTTTTTAGCCTCGAACGGGTCGTCGTTGGAGCACAGATAGCCCTTTGGCTTGTTCATTGCAAGAACCACTTTTTCGGCGACGATGCCTTTTAGCGTAACGCCGTCCACCGCAACTTTGTCCTTTTCAGGATCCACGTCCTGGCCGATCTGGGCGATTTCTCCGTTGACGGTGACTGCGCCTTCTAGGATTTTTTCCTCCGCCGCGCGGCGCGAGCATACGCCGCATTGGGAAATATATTTTTGTATTCTCATAAACAACGCCGAAGCGCCTCGGGCGCCCCATTTTTATTTTCTTAAAAACCCATATTGCCAGCCGGCGATATAGCCTTCAAGCAAAAATCGCCCCTAATAAGCGGCGTTTTCCATATTTCCGCGTTGTAGCGGCGCGTTCTTTGCATGTCTTGCCGCAAGTTTGCCGCTAAAAATGTGCAATAAAAAATTTCAAACTTCGCGGTCTTTTCCGCAAAAGGCTTGATTTTAGCGTTAAAACAGCCTATGTTTGACCTACTTTAAAAACAAATTAGGAGTTAATAAATATGTCGTTCGCATCAAGATTCAAATTAAGCGCCATGATGTTCTTGCAGTTTATGCTCGTGGCGGCTTTCTGGGTACAGCTCTCGAGCTACCTCGACAATATGAAAGTGTCGGGGCTAATGTTCTCGCTGATAATGTCAACAATGGCGATAGGCTCGATATTCTCGCCGCTCGTCGGAATGTTTGCCGACAGGGTTGCAAACAGCGAAAAGGTCTTGGCGATTCTCAACTTTTTTGTGGCGATACTGCTCTTGGCGACTTTCTTTACGAGCAACCCCTTATTGATATTCATATTCTTGATGCTTGCGATGTGCGCCTACATGCCCACATGGGGGCTTACTTCGTCGATAGCGATGACAAACAGCACGCCCGAAGCCTTCCCCTACATTAGGGTATTCGGATCTCTCGGCTGGGTCTGCGCGGCGGTATTCGCGCTCGGCGCCAAGGCGATATTCGACATTTCGATAGACGGCACAAACATTCCGCTCGCATGCGCGGCCGGGGTTGCGATAGTAGCCGCAGTGTTCTCGCTCTTTTTGCCCGCGACTCCCCCGAAAGCGAAAGGAGAGCCTATGTCGATTACCGACGCTCTCGGTTTGCGCGCGTTCGGAATGCTTAAAAACGCGAACATTTCAATATTTATGATATGCGTAGTTGTATGGACTATCGCATTCACAATTTATTGGATGTATGGTTCGTTCCTCGCTTCTCTTGGAGTGAAGGAAATAACACCCGTATTGAACATAGGGCAGATTTCCGAGTTGGCGTTTATGGTTGCGATTCCCGTCTCCATAAAATTCCTCGGCTTTAAAAATACGATGGCAATAGGCATACTTGCCATGTTCTTGCGCTATGTGATGAGCGCGCTTGCACCCGAAGTCGGGGGCCTGTATTTTGGCGCGATAGCAGTGCACGGGGCGATATTCGGCTTCTTCTTTGTCGCCGCCCAGATGTACATCGATAAAAAAGCCCCTGCCGACATCAAGGCGCAGGCGCAGGGCTTGTACTTCTTCTTCTACGGCGTAGCGCAAGTCATAGGAACGTTCTTCTCGAAGTGGCTAATCGACAGCTACACTTCCCTTCCCGCACAAGCTGGCGCAGAAGCAGTCACCAATTGGGCGACTGTATTCTGGATTGAATCCGCAATTTCCGGCGCCCTGCTCATATTCTTCTACCTGTTCTTTAAGAACGATGTAAAAGAACAGCAATAGCTTTTGCCTTCTCAAAAAAGACCGCCGCATGGCGGTCTTTTTTTGCGCCACTCTTATTTTTGAAAAAAAATTCCACAATATGGGCAAGAGTTCCAAAATCCAGAAAGAGTTTTGGACGGCTGCAAGCATCGGGGCATTTGCGGAATAATAAAGGCAACGCAAAACAAAAGAACTTTTCGGCACGCGACTGCCGATAAAGGCATTTTTTTATATGCTAAAAACAAAATACTCCGCGCCATCAAAAACTTTTCTAAGATAGTGGAAAGCTTTTGAAGGCAAAGCGGAAATAAGACGCGCCGTTTAGGCAGCCTTTTCGGAAATATAAAAACTGCAGGACGCGAGAACCCGTCTGCTTGGCGAAAAGAAAAAAATAAAAAAATCGAGCCGATTCAGCCCGCTATGCGAGGAAAAAAAAGATAAAAAGGCAAACCGTACAGCCGCCTGAAAAAAGCGCGGGCGCGCCAAAAGCGGCACAATTCGCCGCAAAAGCGCGTCCCAAAAATTTTCCCACGCGAGAAAAAACCAAAGACTAAAACCGTCGCCGAAATTTCCGCAGATTAAATCGAGCGGCAGTCGTTTTCGTCTTTTGTAGTGTAACCCGAATCTTGGCGGTCGTGGTTTATATGGTTTTTCTTGGCGTACGCCTGATAAAAGTCGTCGGCAGTCATGCCTAGGGTCTGGGCTATAGAGACCAAGAAGTGCAACATATCCACCACCTCGACGCGCGCGTTTTGGGGATCGAATTTTTGGTATTTAGCCCACCATTTCCACGGAACGGAATCCACGAGCTCCGCATTTTCCTGCGCGAGGGCGCGGCTATAATTTAGAACCCACTTTACGCGGTCGTCTTCCGACATATTTGCGGTGTCAACGCCTATGCGCTTGTTGAGTTCATACTGCATTTTAAATATTTCTTCGAGTCTGTCCATTTTGGTTTAGTTTTTTGTTGTGCGCGCGGGCACTGATTATTTTGCAGAGTCGGGTTTTCCTCGGGTCTGCCCCGCTCCGCGGATTTTATATTTGTAAGAGCAAAGCTCTTTGAGTCCCATCGGACCGCGGGCGTGGAGCTTGTCGGTCGATATTCCAATCTCAGCGCCGAGCCCGAATTCGTACCCGTCGGTAAATCTGGTCGAGGCGTTCCAATAGACGGCGGCGGAATCTACCAAATTCATAAATTTTTCAGCAGTCTGCTGGTTTTGCGTTACGATTAAATCGGAATGTCCGGAGCCATATTTGTTTATAAATGCGGCGGCTTCCTCCACCGAATCGACTATATCAACTGAAATAATCATATCGATATATTCGGTATAGAAGTCGTCGTCAGTAGCGGTCTTGTGGGGGATTCCGGCGTTGTCGAGTATTTTAGCTGCTCTGTCGGAGGCGCGTATCTCCACACCAAGCTCGCTTAAGCGCCCTGCAACAATCGGCAGCAATTTGTCGGCGACAGCCGCGTGGACAATCAAGTTTTCTGCTGCGTTGCATACGCTCGGGCGCTGGCATTTTGAATCGACTGCGAGAACCCGCGCGATTTCTGCGTCGGCGTCCTTGTCTATATATACAGTGCAGACACCCTTGTAGTGCTTGATTACAGGGATAGTCGAGTTTTGGACGACAAACCTGATAAGCCCCTCGCCGCCTCTTGGAATAATGCAGTTTACGTATTTGTCGAGCTTCAAGAGTTCGCCGAAAGCCGCCCTGTCAGTCGTGGGAATAATCTGGACACAATCCGGATTTATGCCTGCATCGGAGAGCGCGCGGGAGATTATCGCTGCAAGTGCCGCGTTTGATTCAAACGCCTCGCTTCCGCCGCGAAGTATTGCCGCGTTTCCGCTTTTGAGGCACAATACCGCGCAATCGACAGTGACATTCGGCCTGCTCTCGTAAATAATTCCGATGACCCCTATCGGCGTTCTTACCTTTTGTATTTCGAGGCCGTTTGGGCGGACGACAGTTTCGATTATTTCGCCGACAGGGTCAGGCAGCGCCGCGACTTGCCGCACACCATCCGCAATGCCGGCGATTTTTTTCCGGTCGAGCGACAGGCGTTCGAGCATTGGTTTGGAAAGCCCTGCGGCGGCGGCCTTTTCAAGGTCGCGCGAGTTTGCCGCAATAATGTTTTCGGCATCTTGTTCGAGCAGTTCGGCAATCCGCGCGAGAGCCGCGTTTTTGCGCTCTTCCGAGACTCCCGACAATTCGAGTGCGGCAGCCCGCGCGCGCTTGGCTATTTCGAGGACATTTGCCATAATTTATATCTCCGATATGCGCCTGATAAAATCTTGGCGGCGCTTTATTTCATTTAATCCGGCTTCCTCCAATTTGTCGGACGAGAATGATTCGACAGTCATTGACGCAGCGGCGGCACCTGCGAGCATTGCATTTTTAATTGCGGCGAAATCGGTTTTTCCGCTTCCTGCAAGCGTTCCCGCGAGCGCGCCGGCAAAAGTGTCGCCCGCGCCAGTTGGGTCGCGCAAGTCCCTTACGGGGTACGCGGGGATTACAAAGAAACCGTCTTTGTGGAATAGCATCGCGCCATATTCGCCGGTTTTGACGACTGCTGACTTTGCGCCGAGCTTCAAGAGGCTTTCGCCCGCAAGTATGATATTGCGCTCGCCTGATATGAGTTTTGCCTCGGAGTCGTTTACGATGAATATGTCTATCCTTTTGATTAGCTCTTTCAGCGCGTGGTTTGCGATGTCAATCCAAAGGTTCATTGTATCGAGAATCACAAACGGCGAAGAGAGCATTGCGTCGAGCGCGCATTTTTGGACGTCCGGACCAATGTTTCCTAGCAGGACGAAGTCGGCGTTTTTCGCGGCGTCGTTTAGCTTCGGAGCGTAGTTTTCGTAGACGTTTACGCGCGTTTCGAGAGTTTCGCGGCTGTTGAAGTTGTCGTGATATTCACCGCTCCAAAAGAAAGTTTCGCCGTTGGGGTCGATTTCCACATTTGAAGTGTCGATGCCGCGCCTCGAAAGACGCGCCAAATCGGATTCCTTAAAATCCTTTCCGACGATGCCGCAGAGCATTGTCGGCGCGAAGAACGACGACGCCAGCGCCGCGTACGACGCCGACCCGCCGAGCGCCCATTGGACCGAGTCCAAGGGTGTTTTAATGTTGTCGTAGGCGATTGAGCCCACTACGAGAAGTTTTCCGCCGCTCATAAACTACATATTGGCGATGATTGCCGAGCCGAATTCCGAGCACTTGACTTCTTTCGCGCCTTCTATGAGGCGAGCGAGGTCGTAAGTGACGGTCTTTGCCTTTATCGAATTTTCGAGGCCTGTTATGATGAGGTCGGCGGCTTCGTTCCAGCCGAGGTATCTAAACATCATTTCGCCGGAGAGGATTACGGAGCCCGGGTTTACCTTGTCGAGGTTTGCGTATTTGGGGGCTGTTCCGTGGGTTGCCTCGAAAATTGCGTGTCCGGTAGTGTAGTTTATGTTGCCGCCGGGGGCGATGCCGATGCCGCCGACCTGCGCGGCGAGAGCGTCGGAGATATAGTCGCCATTGAGGTTTAGAGTGGCAACGATGTCGTATTCCGCCGGGCGGGTAAGAATTTGCTGCAAGAATGCGTCGGCGATAACATCTTTAACTATGATGCCGCATGGGAGCTTGCACCACGGGCCGCCGTCGATTTCTACCGCGCCGAACTCCTCTTTCGCGACTTTGTATCCCCAGTCGCGGAAGGCGCCTTCGGTAAATTTCATAATATTGCCCTTGTGGACGAGTGTGACGCTCTTTCGGCCCTGTGAAATCGCATATTCGATGGCGGATTTTACAAGCCTTGAAGTTCCCTCGCGCGAGACGGGCTTTATGCCGATTCCGCACGACTGCGGGAAGCGGATTTTCGCGAATTTTTTGGGGAAGCGGTCTTTTAAGAAAGCTTTTAGCTCTTCGACTTCCTCCGTGCCGTTTTCGAATTCAATACCCGCATAAATATCCTCCGTATTTTCGCGGAATATGACCATATCGACGAGATCCGGGCGTTTTACAGGGCTGTCGACGCCGCTAAAATAGCGGACAGGGCGCTGACACACATAGAGGTCGAGCTCTTGGCGCAGGGCTACATTCAGCGAGCGTATTCCGCCGCCGATGGGGGTAGTGAGAGGCCCTTTGATTCCTACGAGATACTCTTTGAAGGCGTCGAGCGTTTCCGAAGGCAGCCAGCTGCCCGTTTTATTGAATGCCTTTTCGCCCGCGAGGACTTCCAGCCACTGGATTTTGCGCGAGCCTTTATAGGCCTTCTCGACGGCCGCGTCGAATACGCGCACGGCGGCTCTCCAAATATCGGGGCCTATGCCGTCGCCTTCGATGAAGGGAATGACAAGGTTTGATGGTACCGCAAGCTTTCCGTCGCGGATTGTTATTTTTTCGCCTGATACGCTCATTATTATAAGTTTGGATTGTGTTAAAGTTATGGTTTATCCAATACAATTTAAGTCGGTTGTCAAATAAAACGAAAAATTGGAATTGAAGTATGGGGGGGGCGGTGGAAAATTTTCCGCCGCGCGGGAAAAGCAAAATTCTGCCAGCAAGAGAAATTTTGCAACTGGATTTTTTCTTTATTTTGTCTTTTGAATTTCCATATTTTAGAGCTTTTGACACATATCAAGAAATTCGGATAATTTTTGTATTGCATTCGTTGCGGCGAAAAATACAGTAAAGCGTTCACCATTTAATAATAAGGAGGCTCTCTTGAGAGAAGATTATCTAAGACAGGCACAAAAGGTTATTTCCGACCCGAACATTCTCATAAACGTCGTCTCCCGCCGCGTGAAGCAACTCAAATACGGCGCGCGCCCGACGGTAGAATCGCTCGAAAAGCTATCGCTTGAAGACATAGCTCTCTTGGAGATAATCAAGGGGCACATAAAATACGAACTCTACGAGGCGCCGAAAGAAAGCGAAGATCTGTAAAACGCTTGACGCATCCGGCCCGCATTGCGCTTTTTTGCGTTGGGAAATATTGCTTTACGAGCTTTCCGACAGCGGGCGCGGGGCGCGCATAGATAGTCCGCGCGGCGATAAACCACGCGGTTTTTTATTCCAATGGGCAAAAGCAAAGATAACCGAATAACCGAGATTCGCAACCGCAAGGCGAACCACGAATATTTTGTCGGGGAAACTTTTGAAGCCGGAATAGTGCTTACAGGGACGGAGATAAAGAGTTTGCGCGCGGGGAAGGCGCAGATAAACGACGCATTCGTAAGGGTCGACAACGGCGAAGCGGTAATGTACCAATCGCACATATCGGAATACGATTTTGGAAACATAAACAACCATAATCCTACGCGGCCGAGGAAACTCCTGTTGCATAAGAAGGAGATACTAAAACTAAAAGCTGCTACCGACTCTGGCGGCACGGCGATAATCCCGCTAAAGATATATTTTAAGAAGGCGCTTGCGAAAGTGTTGATAGCCCTTTGTACAGGCAAGAAGCTTTACGACAAGCGCGAAGATATAAAAAAGCGGGAGGCAATGCGCGAGGCCCGCAGGGCATTGGATACAAAATTCCGCCGGCAGTATTAAGCCGTTGTACTAACTTTATATATGTGCGAAGGCGGCCATGGGTAGCAGATATGAATATGAAATACCTAAATGGGCATAAGCTAGGCACAGACGGCAGAGGCAGATTGGTATATAAAAAAACGGCGCGCGAACTGGGCCTAAGTGACGAGCAGACATACAGTGGCGTGCCGGAAACTAATTTAGCGGCGCACTGGGAAGCAAAAGAATCCAATTTTTGTGCAGATAGCCACAAGCGATTTTCAATTCTTTGAGAGCACTGCCTAATATTTTCTGATTTACTATGGGCGAACCTGCACTGCATATAATTTTACACAATCCGAAAATTCCGCAAAACACCGGAAATATAGGGAGAATGTGCGCGGTAATCGGGGCGAGACTGCACTTAATCCACCCGATGGGCTTTACAATAACCGACGCGAAGCTCAAAAGGAGTGGAATGGACTACTGGAAGAGCCTCGACGTTGTACACCACAAGAACTGGGAAGAGTTTAAGAAATCCGAACTCTCGCCAAAGTTGGAGCGCATATGGCTCTTTACGACGAAGTCGCGCAAGTGTTTTTGGGACGGCAAGTACAGGCGCGGCGACGGGCTTCTATTCGGCGCGGAGGACTGCGGCTGCCCCGAATACGTGCACGCCGATATTTTAGAGAGGCGCGTAAAGATACCGCATATGGTGGACACTCTGCGCTCGCTCAACCTGTCGACATCTGCCGGAATAGCCGCGTATGAGGCGATGCGGCAGATAGTCGAGGCGGAGGGGATTTTATTGAAATTCGGCGAGAATTTTTTCTGACGCTTGCCGAGTTAACTGTTTAAGAATATGAAATTTCGTTTTACTTGACCGCAAGCGTGGCGAGTCTAAATTAAGAAAAAAATTTTTTTCAAATGTCTGAATCGAGCATAATAAAAGATTTCAAGAAACTAATCGGAGCCGACAACGTGTTGGACTCGGAAGCCGACAGGCTCAGCTACGCCTACGACTCCGCCGTACTGCCGCAAAGGGAGCCCGCTGTTGTATTGACCCCCGACAATACCGAACAGATTGGCCAGATATGCGCCTTCTGCAATAAAAATTCCATACCGATGACAGTGAGGGGCTCAGGCACAAACCTATCCGGCGGGACGATTCCCGACTCGGAAAAATCGGTTGTGATAGTCACGCAAAAGCTTAACAAAATTCTCGAAATCAATTCAGGAGACCTTTACGCAGTGGTGGAGCCTGGGGTAGTGACAGCAAGATTTGCGGCGGAGGTTGCCTCAAAGGGGCTGTTTTATCCGCCGGATCCTGGGTCTCAGGCAGTGTCCACAATAGGCGGGAACATAGCCGAGAACGCGGGAGGGCTTCGCGGGCTAAAATACGGGGTGACGAAAGACTATGTAATGGGGCTTGAATTTTACGACGCGGAAGGCGGACTTGTCAAAACGGGCTCGAGGACAGTCAAATGCGCCACTGGGTTTAATCTTGCGGGACTTATGACAGGTTCGGAAGGGGCGTTCGGGATAATATCAAAAGCCATACTCAAACTCGTTCCCCCGCCGAGGGCGTCGAAGGCGATGACAGCAGCGTTTTCCGACGTAAGGCGCGCCGCCGATACCGTAGCCGAAATAATAGCCTCGCACGTACTGCCCTGCACGCTTGAATTTATGGACGCGGTGACGATAAATATGGTCGAGGACGACGTAAAGATCGGGCTGCCGCGCGACGCGAAGGCACTGCTATTGATAGAGGTTGACGGGCACCCCGCCCAGGTAGCGGACGACGCCGACACAGTTGAGAGAATATTGCGCGAGAACGGAGCTGCAAACATAACAGTTGCGCGCGACGAAATTCAGAAAAACGCAATATGGGAGGCGAG
>UMAM01043452.1_pt1 | contig 12023 bp, 6 predicted proteins | sample 1963711 | NCBI WGS metagenome assembly UMAM01 (sample SAMEA4835916, study PRJEB28245) | human gut metagenome | biome: gut microbiome; material: fecal sample | place: Denmark | collected 2008
AAACTAGAGTAACCACAATTGTTTTTTCATTTAAAGCCTCTAACTCTTGATAGTTTTCGGCATAATATTTTGCATTAGTATAATTATATAAATCAATTTCTACCGAACCTAAAGATAAATATGCTCTTTCACCTGAGGCACTAACATGAACAGTTGCCTCAACATCCATATAAACAATTCCACCAAGTAAAGCATTTTCACCTGCTTTACTATCAACTGCTACCTCTTCTAACGTTTTGTCTTTTAAGAAAGAAGATGTTGGTACTGCATTGCCTTGAGATAATATAGTAATTGTTGAGCCATCAGCAAACTGAGGTAATCCATAATATAAATCCATATTACCTTTAATCAAAACTTTATCGCCAACTTCAACTGCTGCTTGGGTTTTACAATAAATTGTACCCGTTTCATCAGTTATATAGAAGTTCCATTTTGTAGCACCACTTGATTTAACAATTGAGGATACGATTCCTTCTACAATAACAGTTTCTCCATTTTTTGTAGCTTTTTCTCTAAATTGTTCAATTGTTAATCTTTCAGCTTTAACAATTTTAAAGAAAATATCAATCGTTGTCTCAGTACTGCCATACGTTAAGACTAGACTGATTGAAACATCTTCTGTTTGAGTTGGAGTTGCAATATGAATCTGAAATAAATTTCCTTCTTGTACTGCAGTTACCGCATCACTAGAAGAATGGGAAAGAACAATATTACTGCCTTCTAATACTTCATATTCAATTACTGCACTATCAGCATATTCATTATCAAATAATCCCTCAATTTTTGTTTTTTCAAAATATCCTACTAAAGCCTCAGGAGTATCCACTTCACCTAAAACTTGTAAAACTCCAGCTTTCCAAATAAATTTACCACTAGAAACAGCACCAATACGAAGAGTGACATACGCTTCAACACATTTTCCAGCATATGGTTTTAACCATTCATATTCAGCAGGACCATTTTTACCAGAATTTTGTGAATATACAATTGTACTTAATGATGGATCATGAATATCATGAATGTAATAATTTACATAACTTCCCGAACTTCTTTCAACATAGATTTGTGTTTTAAAAACCATATTAGTAATATTGTTATCAGATGGATTATTTACCAAATCTTTAAAAACCACTTCTTCTATTGCGTGAGTTGGAAGTTCATGTTCTTGCCAATCATGATATAGTACTTCTGCATTATTTAATCTAATAGAACCAGTATGATTATGATCTTCTCGTGGTTGATATAAATCACCATATCCTTCAACATAAACAAACTCACCAATACTTAATTTAGTAATATCAGTGTTCGTGTCAACAGCAGTTGATACAAATACTGCAATTGAACTAGTGTCATCAATTAATTCAAAACCTGCCGGTTTAGAAGTACCTGCTAAATATAAGAAACCAACAATATATCCTTCAATTGTTACCTTTTCTCCTTTAGCTGCCTTTCTTGCCTCTTCTATTGTAATTGTCTCAATGGTCGGTTTTACCATTGCTGCTTCAAATTCAACAACTCTTGTTAAAGTTTTTCCATTATATGTAAGCGAAATGGTAACTGCCATAGTCACTTTTTCTTCACCAAATTCAAGATGAATGGTATAGCCATCATTAGTAAAAGTTACACCTTCAAAATTAGAAGAATAACAAACTGATGAACCTGCTAATTTTTCATCAGTATTTACCAAATCAAAACTACAAGGACTATCATAATGATCAATAAATTGGTTAGCTAGACGATCTAGACTATATTCCATATATTCTTCATCTGTTACTTCAACTTCATCTAAAATTTGAATTGGAACAATTCGCCAAAAATTACCGCTTGCGGAAAGCTTACAATTATGAATTGCAATATAACATTCTCTAATACTACCATCATACTCTTCAAGCCATGCTAAATCTTTTCCATTTGCTGTCGTATAGGCATAATAACTATTCACACCATTTAAATCATCAAAATAATAATTAACAAAACCATTGCCAACTGATTTACGAACCTTTGCCACCACTTTATAAACATTTGATGTAATATTTTCTGATACAGGAATACTACATAAATTAGCAATGGAATGATCCTCTATAAATGAGGTAGGAACTTCATAAATTTCACCATCCGTTTTTACACTCGTTGGGACAATTTGTTTTGCTCCTGTATATCCCGCCATTTCAGCAGATGTAAGAGAATTTTGATCAATATATTTTGTATATTCGCCACTTACTTCTACTTTATTGCCAACTTTTAGGGTTTCAGCATATTCTGAACTATGAACATAAATTGCATCTGTCTCATCAAATAAATAGAAACCAACGGGAACATTCTTTTCCGTTCCATAAACAATAAATGCCACAATTCCTGTTGTAATTACAAATCCTTCGGTTGGAAGTTTTTTTATTTGACTTATTGTTTGAAGTTCTTGCTTTAATACTGTAACATCATATACTTTTGCTTTTTTATATGAACCAACGCTAAAAGTAACTATAATTTGAAGGGTTACATCAACTTGTTGCCTTCTAACAATTCCCTCATTAGAAACAACATCTTTATTAGAAGACTCATAACTTAAAGTTACTTCACCAATTGTAGTTTCAAAAACTAGATTTGATTCAACATGATTCAAATCAACATTTTTAAAACATTGACTAATAGCATTTTCAACAGATGCTTTAGGATCCGTATTTTCATCAATACAACCTGTGATAAAAAATGATACTAAAGCTAAAGTTAAAAAGACAAATAATTTTTTCATTTTTTTCCTTTTCCTTTTCTTCAAATTTATGGGGGGAGAACAAATCTCGTAAATATTATACATATTAATTTATTTTTTGTCAAAATATACATTATGAAAACATTTTATTTTTGAAATCATTCACTTGATTTACAAATAAAAATAACTACTCATTATTTGAGTAATTATTTTTAAATTTATCTATATATCCAATCTAATTAACAATCTTTCTAATTCATTTTTTTCTTAATATTATTTCTGCTTTACATCCATAGATTTGATCATCCCTAATGATATCACCTATTGTATCGGTGATAATGCATCCTGATAAAGGATTTTTGATACTTTCAATATGACCAATAATGGAAGCATTCACTTCACTATTTTCAAATGATAAATCCGTTTTGATCATCTTACAATCTTTTAAAACTAGATTCTTACAATAACATAGAGGTTGAGTTCCTTCAATTGTGCAATTGATAAAAGTAACATTTTTAGCATACCATGCAAGATATTCCCCTTTCACATAGGAGTCTTTGATTACTACATTTTCACTATGCCAAAAAGCATCTTTTGTATCTAAATAACTATTTTCAATTGTTAAATTTTTACAATATTGAAACGAATATTTTCCCACAAATTTTAAATTTTTAATAACCAGATTTTTACTATCAAAAAAAGCATATTCTCCTTCTAGTGTTGAATCAACCATTTTTAAATCATCATTTTTCCAACCAAACTCCTTAGAAATGATATCGCATTGACTAATCTCAATGTTTTGACATTCTCTTAACGCTTTAATACCATATAATTTCGATTGTTCAATTTTTACATTATGACAATACCACAAAGCAGCTCGACAAAACTCTGTCATTGTTGATCTTGTCATTGTCACTGGATAAGTATGCCATATAGGGTATCTTAAATTAAAATAACATTCTACAATATGAATATTGCGACATTCTTTTATTGCCGATTCCCCATCTTTTGGTCCATCAAATCTACAATTTACAATATTGCTATCTGTAATATGATACAAAGCTCTTTCTTCATCTAAAATTAAATTATTTATATTATTCATATTATCACCTTTTTTAATATATCATATTTTATACATTTGTTAATTCATTTTGCTTCCAAAATCATAAAACTTCACAATTGTATCTTTTATCTCTATAATTTTATCAGATAATATTACAATAAAATCATCTAATGATTGAATATTGTCTAAAGAAATTTTCTTAATTTTTTCTACTTCCTTATTTCCTTTGGCATCATCATATTTTTCAAATGTATCTATACTATATTCTAAAACAGTCTTTTTTACACAAAATACACATCACTGATTTTTGATTTTGCGAGTTTTTTCATACGAGAGTGCGGCCCCGCTCTATAGTCAAAAATCTGTAGAGATTAGATGCCCCCTAGGGGTAGTGGAGGATAAAGAGTTTTTACTAAAATCATATGTATTTGCATGATTTTATGATTATTTTATTAATTTTAAGATGATTTTTAAGAAAAGTTATTAAATTTACTTTTGAACACATTTTGATTATAAGAGTCAAAAATGGTCAAATACTACTCGAGATTTGACCATCAAATTTATCTATTATTATTTAGTTTTTAGTTTTTCTACTAATAATAGTATATCATAGGTCTTATACATAAGTAAAGGTATTTGATTAATCATCTTTAAGTAGTGTAGTTACTTTATTAATAGCTTCATTAAGTCCAGCACTATCAATCATATCAGCAAACTTTTCTAAGAATATTTTTAAATCATATGAATTTAACTTTGTTATTCTTTCAACTATATCTTTATCAGTAAATAGATCTAGAAATGAAAAGTTATACATTGCAGCTGGTTTTACTGAAAGAAGTCTAATATAAGGACTCCAGTTAATATATCTTGCACCTTTTGCTGCTGAAAGTCTTGGAACATTCATGATGTGTCTGCCATCTTCATCATATATCTCTAAAGCATCAGATAGGAATTTTACTTGTATTTTTTTATATGCATATGATGGTGATAAGTAATAATACAGTCTTCCTTCAGTTGTAAGTCTTCCATAATTATCTAGTTTTTTTGTTGATATTGATGATGGTTCAAAAGCTGTTAGAGGAAGTGGATTAAGTTCAGTTATGTCTTCATAATGTAAATCAATAATTGGTTGTTTTAAGGCATAATGTTCTCTTTTAAGAAGATTCTTTGATTCTTCTAGTAGTTCTTTATTAAATGCATCAAAGTCATCAAATGAAGGTAATGGCACAAGTAAATTTCTTCTCATAAATCTTACACCTTGCTCTACAGTTCCTTTTTCATATCCCCTACCAGTATTTAAGAATACTTCTTGAAAATCATAATGTAATTTAAATCTTTGAAAAGTATCACATATAGTTCTTTTCTTGACATGGTATTCTTCTATTTCTATTTTAACTAAAGCTGTATCATTATCAAACCATATTGTATGCGGTACTCCATTTAAGTATTCAAAGATGTGTCTTAAAGCTAATGTTATGCTTTCAGCATTCTTATTTCTCATTATTTGAATGTATGATGCATTAGAATGAGTAAATGATAATACACAGTATTTACCATATATTTTAATACCTTTTTCTATAAAACTACAATCTCCAAAATCAACTTTAGCAACTCCAAAGTTTATGTTCTAAAGGAAGAAATCCATCATGTGAATAATAAAATTCTTTTTTAAGTTTAGTGAAGTATTTAATTGTTGATATTTTAGCATAATCAAAATCTGGATAATTTTCTTTTAAATATTCATAAACTCGACTACCAGTATATCGTTGTTTATGATGATGAAGGCTATTCTTTTTTATTATGTCTAACATTATTTCTTTATAATCGTCTAGATAATGTTTTCTTTTATTTTCTTTAACATAAGCATTAAAGTCAACAAACTTTAGATACTTATAACAAGTATTACGTGAAACATTCATCATTCTTGTTATTTCTACTACTGTATAATGATTCTCATAAAATAATCTTCTTAATTTTTCTATTTCTTTTTGACTAAGCATGTAAGGTGGTTCCTTTCGTTAACATAAATTTTATTAATGAACGAGGCCACAACTTTTTCTTTCAGCTAGTGGTGACACATGTTTTCCATACTTTTATATATACTATACCTCTTTATACTATTTATATATTTATCTGTCACCTTAGTATATATATGGTTATATATAATAATCTTAAATAATTTAAATTGGAAAATTTCCTTTTTAGTTTCTTTTTAATATTTAAAAAAGGCAGTCACTTAGACCACCTCTCACTTTATTTCTTTGATTGATATTCAATATAATATTCAGAAAGATTTTTTCCATTATAACTAAAATATGATGGTCCATTTGGTGATGGTATTTTTGTTATTTGTTTTACTAATGTAGTCATATACATTATTTCACCATTATAATTAATCTTTCTTTCATCATAAACTGTACATTTTATAGAAGGATCATAAATGTATTCTAGTTCTGCTCCAGCTGGTATTCCACATTTCACAAAAGAAAATACTTCCCCTCTTTCAAATGTATTTGACTGTTGTAAATCAAAATCAGTTATATGATTTATATTGTCCTTAATTTTATTCATCATTTCTACATTATTATCAATTGAATAATAACTGATTAAAATACATGCTACAACTTCGTCTATTTGTTTCTCACTGACTAAAGCAATTCTCCAGTTGTGTGTCCATCTATATGAATCTCCAACTTTAGAACCTACAGGATATCCTACTTCGTTTGAACGTAACATCACTTTAATTTGTGAACGTTGAATCCATATTTCAGCAAAGTTATCATTCTTGTTTGTTCTAAACGCAATGTATGGATTTGTAGCAACTTCATAAAAATCACTAATTTTGTCTTTTACTTTTCCATAAATCTCTTTATAGATTTTACTCATTTTTTCTGGTTTAGTTAATAAATGTTCATCAACACTCATTGTACCGCTTTGTTTTTTAACAGGAAAATGTAATAACAATATGTCCTTTATACTATTAAAACATTCAATATACCATTCGAAACATTCATCCCAGTTATTTGATTTAGAATAATCAATATCCTTAAATAATGAAATTCTTTTAGCAAGTGAATTAGCCTTGCTTAAATCCCAAACAAATTCACATCCTAAAGCTTCTTCTAGCTCATTTTTAATTGAAGCCATTTTTGAGTAAACTGTTGGAGTATAGCAATATAAACAGAATTCAATTCCATTACGATTTACTTTAAATACATAGTTAAAATCTTCTTGATATCTCAAGTCAAAATAGTTTCTTTCAGAAGGATCATCATATGTTGTCATAAATCCGTATCCTAAACCTTCACAATATTCTTCAAAGGCAGTCCAGTATTTTACTCTATCAACATTGTATCCTTTTTGTGAAGTGATTTCAAAGACATCATCATCATACTTTTCTAATGGTGGTAATGCTTGTCTTATTTCATCATGAATAAAATCAATATGCAATAAACTAATTATATCTTCATCTGTTAAAGGACAATTATATCTTTTAGATAAGAATTTAAGTAAATGTATTCCTCTTCTCTCTATCTTTTCTGGTGTCCAGTCAAATTCAGTTTCATCAATATTTCTAAAATAATATTTATTAAATGATGGATAATCTTCTTCTAACCATTTATGGTGTTTTGATACTTCAATAGCTGAATATGAATTCATTTCATATCCAACAGCACCTTTTCTTCCATTAACCTTAGCTTCAAATGAATCATTTTGCAAACTTGAATTAATAGAACTTGAAAGAGGTAATAAGTTACCTATTGTTCCTGCTAGTTTCCAAACTTCATTATCTTTATCATATGATCTATAAAGGTTAGCCCAATAATATTTTGAAGGTGTTTGTGGGAAAATATGTTCAATTGATACTTTATCTTTTTCACTTTTCTTAAAGTAATTATCTCCTGATATCTTTGTTCCTGTTGATGCATTTAAAAGTGATTCTTCATATTCAAATAAAAAGTATTTTAATCCGGTCCATGCATAGAATCCATAATGATTATTTTCACTAAACCATCCATTTGATTGTGTTATAAACGATTGAATGATTTGTGGCATATCATCATCAACTGTTTTATTAATATCTTCAATTACTGCATCAATAGATAAGTTACCTTCTGGTTGTAACATTTGGCCTGCATATCTATAATATACTCCACTTTTATATGATGATTGAAAACCTGCTGTTCTAAAACATAAGAAAATAAATCTTTCAATTGCTTTAAATAGTTCAATACGTTTTTCAGCAAAACTTGCATCTTTATCTTTACTTACCAAATATGATGCAACAACTAAATTTCGTAATGCACTATATCCAATACCTATTCTATTAAGTTTACGAATATAGTTTTGTTCTTCTTCTGATAGTTTAGGATTAGGAACAAAAGTATCATAATAATATTTTGATGTTTCTCTTAAACTTTTTACATATGATGATATTTCTTCAATCGTTAGTGCATCATCACTCCAATCTATATCATCTTCATCAAGTTCACTATCATTATATTCCCTTATAAAATCATTAACAGCTGCAGGAATAAAATATTTATTTAACAATTCATTAACATATGTATCTGAATCAGTCTTACTAAACTTAAAATATAATGCCCAATGAGCTTTTAAGAACATATCATCGTCTAGTTCATTATTTAAATCTTTACCTAAATTATAATATATTTCTTTCCAAGCATCATTTATTTCTTTTTGTAGATTTAATTTCTTTGCTTTCATTTTTTTTGAATCTGGATATAAAGTTGAAAGATATATTAATCTATTCTTTAATATCTCTAAGTTGGACAATTTCTTACCACGATTATTCATTGTTTCAAAAGCAACGTGAACATCAAAATTATGTTTAATATAATGAATATTAAATTGTAGCTTTTCTGTTAACTTATAGAATAAATCTTCAACGGCCTTTACACCTTTATCTTTTATTAGCTTCTTTAAGTTCTCTTCAAAGATATGACTTGCAACTGATAAGTTTCTTGTATATCTTGATTCCTTAATTAGTGTAGGATCTGATTCGCCAAATATATTTTTAAGATAAACAAAACTAGGATTATCTACTTCATAGCCAAACACATAACATTTGTTATTACAAATATATTTACCTTTAATGCTACTTATAAATTCATTATTAAAAATACTTGGTTCATATTTACTATAATCAATTTTAATAATTTGATTAATTAATAGCATTGAAGTTGTTAATCTTTGTTGTCCATCAACAATATGAAAAATTTTATGAGTATCTCTTAAATCAATACAATCATAATAATTAACATCATCTAATTTAGGTCTAATTTCTTGTAATGATAACATACCTGTATAATGTTCTTTATCTTTATGAAGCAGCATTAAATCATTCCAAAAATCTTCTACTTGTTGTTTTGCCCAAGCATAACCTCTTTGATAGTCTGGTATTCTAAATAACTTCTTATTAAATAATTCTGATAATGACAACATATCTTTCATATTAATCAACTCCAATCACATATTTATTATACACTTTTTTTGTTATTTTTTCAAATAAGTAAATACAGTAGTTGAAGAATAATTATATTTTATCTTAATGACCTATTCATCTGATTAATACATTTTTTCTTTTGTTCAAGATTTGGGTGGACATATAAATTTAATGTTGTGCTTATATTTGAATGACCTAAAATAACGCTAACAGTTTTATAATCACATTTTCCTTCAATACACCTAGTTGCAAAACTATGTCTTAATCCATGAAACTTTAAATCCGGAATATCAAATTTTTTCATAAACCTTTTATAATAATTCCTATATGTTCTAGGTTCTGTTGGTTTAATATCATTAGTCAAAACATAATATTCATTATTTACAATTTTCTTAATAGGTTTAATTATCTTAATTAAATCTGATGTCATAGGAATATCTCTGATCGAATTTTTAGTCTTTGGTGTATCTATAATTAATTCAGTTCTTTTTTTAACATCATCAATAACATATATTCTTTGAATAGTTTTCCTAACTAAAATAACACCATTATCTGCATCTATATCATCCCATGTTAACGCACATAATTCTCCTATTCTTAATCCTGTACTCAAACAAATATAAATGCCTAAGTTTTTAAAAGTAAAATTTTTTTCAATATAATTCATTATTTTTCTTTGATTTGAACGGCTTAATACCTCAAGTCCCTCATTTTCTCTTTGTGTGGGGAATTTAATTTCAATTTCACGACAAGACAAATACCTATGTTTTACTCCAAACTTAAGTATCATCTTTAATACAATCAAAATGTCCATAATAGTTTTTTGACTAAGTCCTTGTTCCAATTTTTCAAATACAAACTTTTGAACATCTGACTCCTCAACTTCGTATTTATCACCAAAATATGGTAATAAATGATTTTTAACTAAAAGCACATATGCAGAATATGTTGATTTTTTAACATATTGCTTTTTGTCTTTCTTCCATAAGTCAATTATCTGACTTAATTTAATTTGAGTCATATTAATTACCTCCTATACATAAGTCAATTTAATAAATTTTTAAATATTATAAGGAATAAAATCCCCAATGTTCCCACTTTAAGATTTAAAAATTATGTTTATTCTTGGGAGTTGAAAAGATTAAATAATATAGCAAAAATTGTTAGTGGTGGAACCCCAGAAACTGAAAAAAATGAATATTGGAATGGTGATATCCTTTGGTTTACACCATCAGAAGTTGGTCACACAAAATTTGTTGATAATAGCGAAAGAAAAATCACACAATTAGGATTAGAAAAATCGAATGCTAAATTATTACCAATAGGAACTATTTTGTTGAGCACAAGAGCTACTGTAGGCGAAGTATCAATATCAACAAAAGAATGTACAACGAATCAAGGTTTTCAGTCTGTTATAGTTAATAAAACAAACAATTTAAATTTTATTTATTATCTTTTACAAACATTGAAACGTCATTTTATTAAATACGCTTGCGGTTCTACGTTTCTTGAAATTTCAAATAAAGAAGTTGCGAAAACAAAAATCTATATTCCTTCTTACATTGAACAAACAAAAATTGGAGGATTTTTATCACTTATTGATGAAAGAATAGATACCCAAAGCAAAATCATTAGTGCTATTGAATCCCAAATCTTTTCAATTAATCATCTAATGATTAGTAAAAATACTGAAACCATAAAACTTGGTGAACTTTGCAAATTTGAACCAAAAACTAATCGAAAATCAGGAGATGGTTTAGAAAGTGGCAAATATCCTTTCTTTACAAATGAAGAAAATCAAACACAATATTTGGATACTTATGACTTTGATGGCGAATATATAATCGCAAATACAGGTGGCAAGGCGAATTTCAAATACTACAAGGGGAAATTTGCTGCAATGTCGGATTGTTTAATTTTAAAAATAAATAGTACTGACCTAACAACTTTTTATAGTAATGTATTACGTGGTAAACAAGCTTATATTAATCATGTTGGTTTTGAAGGGAGCGGCTTAAAGCATTTAAATAAAGATTGGTTATTAAACATGCAAGTTCCTACTTATAACAAAAGCATTAGAAAATATCTTCTTGCGATTGAAATGCTTAAGGAAAAATTACAAAAAGAAAAAGATATACTCTCACTTTATAAGAAGCAAAAAGCATATCTTCTTCAAAACATGTTTATATAAACATATTACTTAATAAATATTTTTTTTGAGATAGATAGTCATTGAGGATTTGTTCTTCAGTGGCTATTTTTTTATCTAGCAAAGTAACAAATGTTGCAATTTTTGATATTGTTGCTGAATCTGGAATTTTAATTTTTATATCAGTAAGAGTTGAAAGAACTATATATGGCATTGCTCCCACATTTTTCTCACGATGTAATTTTTTTGGAAGTTCTATTTCTAATGCGAATTTTATAAACATCGGATTTTCTTTGAAACTTTGTAAGACATATGTTCTTTGATACGCATCAAACTTACCATTATAATATTTTATTAATCCTACTTCACCATTGCCAGATATGATTAACGATTCACCATCAAATGAATATGTATCTATATAATAATCTTCTCTAGCACAAGTAAAGAACTTATATTTACCATCTGGGTTCATTGCATTTGCATCTAATTTTCCAGTAGTTATAGTACATAATTGATCTAATGTTAAATATTCACATTCATTAAATCGATTATAAATTGTATGTAGAATCTTTTTCTTATAAGCTTTATATTCCTTAATGATTTTGCTTTGGGTATCTATTCTTTCATCAATAAGTGA
>UMAM01067948.1_pt1 | contig 11887 bp, 4 predicted proteins | sample 1963711 | NCBI WGS metagenome assembly UMAM01 (sample SAMEA4835916, study PRJEB28245) | human gut metagenome | biome: gut microbiome; material: fecal sample | place: Denmark | collected 2008
GCTCCGTAATCATAATAAACTGCCGCCTGGGCTGTCCCTGTGATGCTTTTCACCTGACCGTCAAAATACAGTTCTGTAATGGTGGTAAAGCCGCCGGGATGAATTTTCTTTATGATTCTGCCTCGGGAACTGTTGGGAAACGTATATTGATAAGACGTGGTAAGACCGTTGGTATCGGTCTCGGAAAGGATGTTTCCCTGTGTATCATAAGTCCAGCTCTTTGTCAGACTTTCACTTCCTGCTGAAACTGTTTCCGAAAGTTTCCTGTCTGCCGCATCATAAGTATAAGTGGTAATGAGATCTGGCTTGTCTCCCATCCCCTTCTTCGTAATACTTTTCAAACGGTCTGCAGAATCATAAGCATATACCATTTCCACACCGGTGTCCGCAGTGGACGACACAAGCTGATCTCCCTGCCAGCTCTGAAGCTTCTCCAGTGAGTTGGAGGAATAGCTTCTCAATAATTTGTGCATGGCATCGTAACTGTAAATGTTAAATGCCGCAAGCTCATAACCGGAGCTCAGGCAAGCGTAGGTCGCCTCAAGAACTTTATCCCCGTATTCATTGGAAACGCTTACCTTTTTGGTTGTTTTCCCCGGAATTCCTTCCGGATGTTCCAACGTCCCATAAATGATGGTTTCCCGAAGCGCATTGCCCGAGGTGGAAACCGTAAAAGTGCCAGGGGTATTATTCTCCGGCGTATAGGTGCCATACTCGTAGGTGTAGCTCTCAAAACATCCATTCGGATGTGTTACCGATATCAAACGTTCCGTTTGCGTATCAAATACTTTAATAGTTTTCAAATTCGTGCTGCTGCCGGCCTGGGTATCCGGGGCAACTGCCACTTCCGATGTCTCTGTCCGCCGGAAAGATGCGGTATTGTAAGAATGAAATTCTTTCTGTACTACCACTCCATTGATTTTCCGGATCTTCATGCGGGGACGATCATCTGTGTAATCGGCAACATATTCATTTTCTTCCGTTACTGCATAGTTCTCTGTTTCGCCGTAAGGAAGATTCTTAAAAGCGGAAATACGACGGGTCTGGCGTTTGGAGGTATCATAAGCAAAATATTCCCAGTTGCCTGTGGCATACTTGGTATTTTTTACTGCTGAAACATTATCACCAGTCAGATAATATTCTTTGCTGGTCTGCTGGTTGGTGCCATTCGGATCAAAAATGATTTTTGTAAGCATTTCGCCAAAATCATATTTCGTATATTCTTCCACTGTCCTTGAAATGACTTCATTTTGGCTGTTCTTGATGTCTTTGGTAACAACCATTGAACGTTCATAGTTTTGCGCATTGGGAGTTTTTGTTTTCTGTTTTGAGTTTACTTTGAGTTCACTTTCACATCCCTCTGTAAGTGACCAGCAGTCGTTGGAACTGTTATAACTCCAGTTATAAATATATGTCTGGGAACCGCAAAAACGTGTAACCTTCACTTTATCTATTTTGGATAAATCCTGCTCTGGATTTTCTATACGCCAAACCAGATAAGGTTCCGCATTCTCGCGTACCGTATACAGTAAAAGACCATTCGAGCTGTTCTTGGACAAAACATCTCCAGGTGCATACATGCGGATCTCATAAGAATATTCATTCGTTATAACTATGTCCGCCAAACCATCCGCCTGAGAACGTATCTGTCGCAGACTCTGCTCATTATCCCGAATGACTTCAATTCCAATATCACGGTGGTCTGAAGTCAACTCCATACCGTCACGAGTAATCAATTTCATCAAACGGTAATAACCAGTTTGAGTTTTCTGGCCAGCATAAAGTTGGTAAAAACCTTTAGAACCATTACCAAAGTTACGGTAAAATGAGGAAGGATGACTGGTCAGCTGACTGCTGCCAGAACCGGGATTATCAGGAATAACTTCCTCTGTCAGACTATCTCCATTACTTAGAGCATTTACCTGGCGAGAACTTGTGGAACCACTTTCCACTACAACCAGGTTAGAACGAAAAGAAGACTGTCTTTTAGTCGGTGCTCCATTGCTGTAAGTCACTTGATAACCATTTGGGCGGATTACTGTCGTCTGACCGTCTGTATCTGTTGCATAGGATTCAAGATTGTAATCAAATGAAAGACCTTGCGGAGTAAACAACTTGGGCGATGGCGCATCGGAAAGTAATTTGATCTTACCATGGGGAATTATATCACTATGAACCAAACGACCGAAGCTGAATTCCATAGATATGCAACCTGGTTCTCCACCACCTGACGGCGGCGTATCGGAATGTGATCCAGGCGTTATAACCCTGCCGCATAAAGAACATTTCTCCGGAGGAGTTGCTCCTGTTCCGTCAGAATTGTCATTACCAGAGGATGCCGCTTTATCATTTCCGTCAGCCTCTGGCCCGGAAGGAATATTTCCTAAGAGACTAATCGAAAAAAAGAAAATTACGATAGCGATTAATCCAAAATGCAGTTTCATGCTGGGATCCTTTTATTTTTATTTACCAGTTCCGATAGGAGAACAGGAAATCATTCCCCTGATAGTAATTCATACTGTGACAGGTCGAAGTAGACGACTCCGGTGATTTCAGCATCTGATAACGGCACACACCATTCTCGTCAAAATCTGCGGCTGTCAGCCATTTCTTGATCGTTCCGTCAAGGAACGTCGTTCCCGCAGTACTGATTACCAGTTGTATTCGCAAATCTTCCGGCACATCGGTGAGGATGATTTTCCCCTCAATCAAACGGGAACCGTCAGGGAAAGTATCAATCACTTTATAATATCCGTCATTCTTGTGCGTGGAAGAATCAAGGATGGAAATCATGGTTGATGCGACAACGGGACCATTAACACCCAAACGGGCTGTCATACATGTCTTTCCTGCAATTTTGCCATAAAATGCAATATTGCAGCCACTTGTATTGTCGGCGCGGAAAACTGTAATATGTTCCTCGTCATAATCCAGTTGAATCTCCGCCGGAATATTGGCATTGTTCCAGTTGCGCTCCAGGTTTACAATCGCATAGGGTGCACCGTTGAAAGAGGCATCCACAACTTTCACAACCAGTTCTCCCGTTGCCGCAGCGGAACCATCCGCCGGAATAAATTCTGCTGTAACCGTATAGGTCCCCGCCTGCTTAAATTGATAGGGAACCGCAGACGCATTTGCAGTGGTCAATTGCTCATTATTTACAGTGATTGTCCCCGTCCCGGAAATATTCTCTCCAAAGTCGGCTTTCAGAAGCAATGAATCGCCGCGACGAATCGTCATATCCGGGTCATTCAATACGTTCGTTGGAACCCATGTCACATTTTGCGTTGCCGTTACCTTATCTGAGTTCTTAACCGTAACTGTAGTGGCTCCGTCAGGAGAAAGCGGAACGTCGGCATAATACGTATTCCGTGCTCCTTCTTTTATTTCCGGAACAACCTTGACAAACTCAAGCAACTGTTCATCTGTCGGACTTTCGGAAAGCCAGAGAATCTGATTTCCATTTGTCCATGGGATTGTAATCTGACCGGCTTTTTCACCTTGAACTGTAATGAATGCAGCAGAGATATCTGCCGCGTTATTCCCCTCAAGATACAACGGTGAAGTCCGGGAAGTCCGGGCAATCTCGGTTTGAGATATATTTTCCAGACGATGATCTATCCAATCCGCCATCCCGTTTTGATTTGTATCAGGTCCTCCCAAAGCAACCAGTTGCAGGGAATCAATCCGCAACGCGGTATTGGAAAGCACGTTCTCCCATTTCAGATTCAGAAGTGCAGTGCCCGCCGGCAATTCCGGCAGGAAGAAACGGACTGTAGAACTTTCACGCTCCAAACTTTTCATCGTCTGTGTTCCACATTTTTGCCCGTTAACATTCAACGAAAGCTGAAATTCCGATTCTTTCCGGAATTCCTGCTGTTCTCCACCTGTTATTTCCAATACATAGACGCCTTTTGCCGGAACATTGATCCTGTAGGCAATGGAACCATTGTGGGCAGTGCAAATAACTCCATCACCAAACTTCTCCCAGTTAGCCGAGGCAGAAGCATAGTCTCTTCCTTTTATTTCTTGGATTACAGTTCTCGTCCCATCAAAGTCAGCGACAAGGGGATTTGAAAAAGCGATCTTGATCTCTTCATGGTCGGATACACCGTCACCATCAGTATCAACCTTCAACGGATTTGTCAAATAGATATAGATTTCCTCATAATCCGTTAAACCGTCACCATCCGTATCACTCTGATAGGGATCCGTTCCATGTTTGCGTTCTTCCAGATCCGTTACGCCATCAAAGTCGGAATCTTTCTGCCAGGCAACAACTTCTGCAAGAACCTTTTCATCATCTGTCGTATGCCAGAAAGCTGTCTGAATCGGTTTCCTGGAGAAATTGGGACCTGCCCATGTCACCTGCATCGCAGCCCGGTCCGTACGATCATAATATTCCAAACGGAAAGCGTGCGTTCCTTTCTTTAATGTCAGCTCCGCATATCCGTCACGCCAACCGACTTTGCCATGATCAATCAGAGGAGCATTGTCTATATAGAGACATGCCCCATCGTCATTTACCAGATAGAAACGATAGACACCATCTTCTATGACATCAAAATAAGCTGTAACAACCATTGCCACAGCATCTGATTTTTCTGAGTTCAGAATATTTTCCTGAGTATCACCGAAATTGATCGCAGTCCGAACCTCAGACTTATAGGGGGTCAGCGCATTGAAATTCGGCATGGCGGAGAAAGAACCCGCATAGTATTTTACGATTGCTCCGGGAATAATAGTTTCTATCGTATTTTTCGGATCTGCCTGCGGCGCCTGTGTCGGGTTGGAGCCAAGCAAAAATTCCTGATAATTCGTCAAACCGTCATTGTCCGGATCATCGGTTGCCAGAGACGGTGCATCTCCGAAATATTTCTTTTTCCATTCAAAATAACGCAGTTCTTCGTCAGTAAAGTTCGGCAGAACTTGAATTTTGGGACTCAGACGGGTTTCGTTCCCATTGCTGTCAACAGCGGAAACAGCATAAGAATACACATTGTCAGCAGTAACTACTCGAGGAATATTTTCAAAATACTGGTTTGCAGTAGTTCCCAGCAAAGTAGTTCCCCGGTATACATTGAAATATTTCAGCTGATAATTTTCCGGAGAAACCCAGTCCCAGGACAGCTTAAAAACATCGGGATATAAGCTTGCGTTTAGGTTATAAGGAAACTGTGGAGCATCAAATGACAATGCCAATTCCGCATTTTCATTCCCTTCCGGCAGATTCTGCCAAGTGACTCCATTGAACTGATCATAAATCAATTTCTTTCCGGAGCCGAATACCACATTATCTATAGTCTGTTTCCATGCAGGACCTCCGGGAACAGGAGTATTGACTGTAATTTTATATGTGTGCCCAGCATAAACCGGAATAGAAGAAAGACTATCGCCTAGAATAAATGTTCTGATGTCCTGCGCATCTCCGATCAGCGGAGAAATGTTTTTTAAAATGATTTCGCCGGAGGCTTGGCTTCCCTGAGAGGTCAATGCGGAAATATTCAGCTGAGTAAGTTTCCAGGCAGAAACATTATTCAACGTTGTAAGACTGGTCTCATTTGCATCTTTATTGATCCAAGCTGTTGCCAGTTGCAAGGCATGATTGAAAAAATCTTCGTTGTAAGAAGAGTATTTTAACAATTTAGGAAAATAACGAACATAAATGGCCAATGATTCTTTGAATGGATTTCCTCCTCCCAGCTGTTCTCCAACAGATTCAAAATAATCAAAGAACCGCAGTAAAATATCACGATGATTATTAACCCGGGTAAAAATGTCCTGTTCTGTCGATTGCTCATCAAGTTCATCAAGCTGGAATCTTGCAAGACGTCTCAATGCTCCATATACCGATGGCTGATGATCTGTTAAGAAATACAATGCTGAATTGTAAAGCGCTTCCGCTGCAATTTTATTGCTGGTTATATTTTTATTATTCAGATATTCTCCCCAATGTTTTTCAGCCAGTTCCTCAAGTTTTGAATGAATATACATATGTTCAAATGAATTACCACCCCAGTTTTCATCCATCATTTGCTGTATTTCGCTCCGCATGGCAAGACGCTCCGTGACTGTCATAGGAGGCGTGACTTCACGTAATACAGCTAATTCCTGCTCAACCATTTCCTCAAGGATATTCCGATTAATTACTGTAAAAGTAATATTGGTGCCAAATAACGCCTCAAATGCACTCTTGACAGCCGAAACTAGAGAAGACCCCGTATATTCTGAAGCAATAAGAGGAATGAAGGAATCCACAACTTTTTGTACTTTGTCGCTGTAGTCAAAACGTTCCGGCTTCTGAGTGGACATCGGCGTGGCAATACTCCAGTCCGTTCCCATATTGTTCGGTTCTTCGCGTCTGATTTTGTAAGAATATATTAACCCGGGAGTCAAGTCTGTGTCGATGAAAGAACAAGTGGAACTGCTACCGATTTCAACTCCATTCCGGCTGATTTTATAGATTCCAGCTTCTGTATTATTACCTGTAGGCTCCCAAGCCAAAGTCAGTTTTGTATAACCGCGAGAACCAGGATAAGGAGTTGGCCCGGGTATTTTTGTTGGATCAGTGCCATTCAAAAACTCATGGTAATTATCTATTCCGTCACCATCCGGGTCATCGCATGAAAATACAGCCTGATCTCCAAAGTATGTCTTCATCCAATCAAAGAAAGCACCATAGACACTCTGATCACCGGGAATAATTGTAAGTGTTTGGCTGGGAGCAGAGGCCATTCCATTTTTATCGTATGCAACAACCCGATAGGAATAGACTCCGTTTGGATTATCCAATGGCAAACGCGTTGCCGTCTTTTCTTTGACGGTCGCAATAGGAATATTGCCTCGGAAAATTTTAAAATGATCCAATTCAAAGGACGACGGAGCAGTCCAGTCCCAACTTAAGGAAAATACATCAATATTTCTTTCAAAACTTAAATTATAAGGAAATTGAGGCTGCTGGGCTACGATGAAATTTGCAGATGTCTTTCCATCCGCAGAGGAGGTCATGACAGGTTCATCCACTGTATTATATTGATAGGACTTGCCTTTTTCATGTGCAAACAGAGGAATTGAGTAAACTAAAGAATTTCCTCCGGACACAGGAAATGTAACCGACATATCATAAATATGTCCGGCATAAACAGGAACCGTTGCCTGACCATCTGTTATGGAGATAATACGTTCATCCAGAAAGACTTCGTCATTGGGATACAAATATTCCTTACCTGAAATTCCGGAAATATTTTTAATTTTAAGCGTTGCATTACGTGCATTCCCCGCATTATCCTGAACATTGACTGTTACATTGATTAATTCCCATGCACTGATCTTTTCAGACAGTCTGGCTGCAAGAAGATCGTCTTTCTTTAATTCTGCATTTTTCCTGCTGAGTTCCAATGCAACAGAAAAAAAATGCTCATTGTATGTATCATAAGCAAGAAGTTTCGGGAAATGATTAAAAAACCAAGCGGCAGGCATGGAATAACACGTCTTCAGAAAATTAACATCCGGATTTGTAAAACGACTGGGAAATCTCAGATAATAATCTTTCGCGGTTAACAACTTTTCTGCAATTTTTGCGTTAGAGTCTTGATCTGTAATGTCAAATTTATGCAGCATTGCCATTCTGGAAAGAGTATTGAATACCGTTTTCTGATCGTCTTTGAGGTAATTCAAAGACAGTTCAAAGAGCATAAGGGCTGCATTTTTATGTCCTGCAGCCCAATGTTTTTCCGCCAATGAATCCAGCTGTGTATGAATATACAACTGTTCAAAAGATTCTCCCCCGTAGTCCGTCAACATCATATTGTCAATTTCATTCTGAACTGCAATTCTTTCTACCTCCGTCATCTCTGGAGCAGCCTCTTTGATATAGCTTAGTTCTTCTACTACAAAACTGGAGAGGATGTCACTATCTATCGTTGTAAAAGTAACATTGGTTCCCAATAAGGACTCAAAAGCTGATTTCACGGCGGAGATCAAAGATAAGGCTGTAAGGTCTACAGGTTTTGTGTCATGCATAATATCCACAACCGCTTCGACTGTCTCATGATTATCAATATCAGCAGCTTTCATGGTGCTTGCATGCAGCTCCCTTGAAAATGCAGATATTTCTCCTCCCACACTGACAGCAGCCACTTTATAACGATAGGGCGTTCCTTTTTGCAAGTCGATATCTGTATAGGTCGTATTTGGAACTGTCGCAATTTCCTGACTATTGCGGTATATTTTGTATCCGGAAATTTGGGTGGTATTATTTTCCCCAGCATCCCATGCTATTGTGATTTTAGTATAGCTGGCGCGAATCAACTTTATATTATGAGGAGGATTTAAGAAATCTTCCGCTATCACCACGCATGAGATAAAAGTAAAAACACATAGTAAAAAATACTTCGTCCTTATTGAAACAGATAAAAACATTTAATTTCTCCCATCTAAATTAAAGGTATTCATTATCGTTACGAGCGATTTTCTATTTCTTGTCCAGCTGAGCTATGGCATTTAATGCTGACGTTCGCAACCGAATATCGGAACTTAAAGCATAAGATGTCAGCAGCCTTTTATCCTTATGTTCTCCCAATTTACCTAACGCAGCAATTGCCGACATTTTTAACTGAACATTTTTTGAGTTGAAAATTTCCTGCTTTATCACTTCCAACAATCGGGTATCTCCTAATTCAGAGGATATCTGAATCGCTGTCAGCCGTACATAATCCGGATATTTTCTATCATTTGAAATTCGAAAAGCATGTTCCTTTAAAACATCTTTTCTGATACCAATTTCTTCTAAATTTGAATTCAGTGCAATCATTGCAGTTCCCGCAATACCACCTTCTCTGTTCAATAGCGCTTCTTCCATTGTCTTGGACAATAACTTTTTTTCCTGCAAAGTTGCCATGGGATAAAAGCGCCCCATGAACTGTACACAGTAATCACGCCAAATTTCATCCTGCTCCAAATCATGGTACATTGCAATCAATTCAACTGCCAAATTTTCCGGTCTCTTGTTTTGACGCATAAGCACAATAACAAGATCATTTTTCAAAGAATTGAACTCCAACGGTTTTAATCCATGCAGCGTCTTGTTCTGATGCAGAAAAGAATATATCATTTGACGGTCATCGGAAGTCAAATTTTGTGAAAGACACTGTATTGCCTTTGCACGAGAATAATAATTCTTTTGTTGTGGGTTATTGCCTACAATCATATTTAATAAGGAAGCATCACTGCTTTGATGCTTTATAATGTCTTTTCTGATAATTGATTCGACAGAGAACACCTCAAAGAAACCACCAGCAGAAAGAAGAAATACAGAGGCAAATATCTTCCACATAAGAATTATAACTCCCGAGTTACAAACTATAAAACAATCTCTCTGTTTGAATTACTATATTTCATTAATCAGTGAAATCAACTGCTGAAAACAATAAAAAGCATTTTTTTATCGCATTAAATGTGTAACGATGTATTTTCTGATGCTTGCAATACCCAAAAGAACACCTATTGTAATAAAAGTTTTTTTTTAAAACTCAGAAGCATAACAGAAAAAAGTTATACAGGAGAAAGATGAAGTCAGGATTTATATTGTTTTTTGTAATCACTTCTATTTCTTGGGCGAATGCCTCTTTTCTTGCGGAATATCGCCGCACGGGCGTTATTGCTATTCTGCAATATGATCAAACTGAACAGAATTTACGACTAATCGGTTTTCAGCCTGGTTTTTCCAAAAAAGTAAACCTAGATATTCCCGATTGGGTTCTATATAGAACCCGAAGTAAAGGTAAATACTTTTTGCCATTACAGAAAACTGGTAGTAACTTTACTTCGACTGGAAAAAACTATGATCTGCCTTTGATTCAGGGAAATCTCATCCCATATCAGAATTTTCTAATTCGATATCAAACTGTAAATTCACTTCAGCAGGAGCAGAGCTTCCTCCTGAAAGAATTGAGTAATAATACGATCCCCGGAATGCGCAAACCAATTCTTCAGCGTCTAGTGGAATTAGGCGAGTTTTCCAAACCTTTTTCGCAATCCCAGATCATTTACTGGCGTAATCTTTATTTCAGTGGTATTCTTGATATTCCTGAGCGACGCCTTGTCTTGCAGGAACTCTCCCGTTGCAATCTACTAGGTACTGAAATGATCTTTGAACGCGCACTTCAGGATATCCGTCTCTGTAGTCTTGCCGGTCGTTTGTTCTTTGAAAAAGACAAGATCGGCTTTGAAACTTTAATGTTGAAATATCTTTCAAACAACTTGCAATGGAAAACAGCTCTTCGTCAATCGGAACTTTTATATCATAATAGAGATTGTATGTCTCAACTATATGGACGATTTGATAAGAAAAATCCATTTAATGAAGATTTAAAGTATTTTATTCCCGTCCTTTGTATTGAAGACTTTCAAGAAGGTTCTCCTGTTATCCGACAGATATTGGAAACTGATAAAGATCCGACTCATTTCGAACTTTTCCACCGCGTTGCTTTCTGGGTCAACAAAACAAATCCCCTTCCTTATGCCAAATCCATCCATATCTTTCTTCAAAATCATGCCCGAACAGAATATTTAAAGCAAAGTATGATTTATCCTACATTGCTTTGTGCGTTATGCAGAGCAAAAGATCATTCCGGCTATATCCTTGCTATTGATTATTTGTCATCGCTGAGGAAAAAATCCAATCCACCTCAGCTCAATGTAGCATTAGAACTTTTTCGGGCAGAAAATCCAAGTTGTTTTTCTTTGGAAGAGCTGATTGCCGATCTCAAGCAACGTATTTCACAGCCACAAAAGAAAAGATAGCAATCTTCTTCACAGTATTTCATTGATTGCCTATTTCATTCTTTTATTTACGAACAGGCTGCAAAAAGCAGGAACAACTGATTTTCATGACGCCTCGACATGACAGCTCCAGTTAAAAATGACTGGTTATTGCAAATTCAGCTGTTCCACATTTTTTCTTCAAGTTCCTGAAGTTTTTTCCGCAAAACTTTCCTGCCCATGCCGCGATATTCCACGATTCGTGCCGCCGTTGCAGGGGAAGGAGCCACTTTACCATGTTCCCATTTGTAAAGACTCGCTCTGTCAACGTTCAGCAATCGGGCAAAAGCGGCTTGTGACAGCCGCAGCCGCTTACGGATGGCTATAATATTGGCTCCTTTCATTCTGATTTGACGAGATTGACAGCAAATGGTAGAAGAGCCTTCCCGACATGGAGGAGATTTTTCCAAAGCCTCCAGCCGATGTTTGATTTCTTCCTGTTGCGACATCACCTCCCTATGTATTCTCCGGATTTCGAGAATAATCAGCTCGTGTATCTTCTCACCGATAGCGATTGCTATATCCTGCATGATAAAACTCCTTTCAGAGCCATCATGCCGAGGCTCAAAGTCCCACGAACCGCTTGCATGACAGGTTTCAGCAACAAGAATAGTCAAATATTTAATAGTATCTTCAACCTCTTTTCATAAGTGATTGTCCTTTTTACTGAACACTTTATTCTATAGGAAAATTTTTTCAATTGTTTGATTTCTTTATTGTCCGGGAAAGCTTCAAATCCAGACAAAAACAAAAAAATCGAATTTTTTTGTAGTGTCGTATCTCTCTATTTCCACATACAAAAATTTCAGTCTGGATTTTTTACTCAAGAGACCACAGTTCCGTATTGTTCCGAAATATCTGGACAACCTCAATGAGCCATGCTTTTTACGGTCTGATTTTTGATTGAACAAGCCACATATCCAGCAACACCTCGTGCATGCTTTTTGTTGTATATTTACGATGCAATATCTTTATAGTTAATAACTTACAATATAAAAACCATTATTGAAAGAGCTTATTTTTCGGCGTATTTTAGATAATGTCTGCGATGGTCGCAGAACAATTC
>UMAM01030630.1_pt1 | contig 11755 bp, 10 predicted proteins | sample 1963711 | NCBI WGS metagenome assembly UMAM01 (sample SAMEA4835916, study PRJEB28245) | human gut metagenome | biome: gut microbiome; material: fecal sample | place: Denmark | collected 2008
AGAGCCACGGCAAGCGCCACGGCAAGCGCGCCCGCCGAAGACGGAAGGGCACCAAAAAACCGGTTTATTTTAGCCAGAATCTTTAAACGCAACGTCCGCACTTTACTTTTTATTTAGGTCGAATTTTATAAGTGCTACGGAATTTCCCGCAAGCGCTATATTCGAATTTCTAAAGCGGTAATTCAATTCCGTATAGGTATAGTCGGCGTCGGTAATGAAGCAGGATTCCGCTTTGCCGGCGCATTCGAGCTTCACCAGCTTCCGATTGCCGGAGTAGTTTGCAATCATGACCGCCCCGCGCGAGCCGTCCTCCGACTTCGCCGCGCACACATACACTCCCGAATCCTTCGGCGACTCGCACGCGACGGCCGTCCCCAATTTATTCAGCTCGTTGAAGGCTTTGAATGAAAAATAAGTCTTGGTGAGGTTCTGCTCGGGGAAGGTGTAAAGCCCGCAATACGAGCGGGTCGGCAGGGCGTCGTAGTACATCGCCTTGTCTATCGTCGAGTTTTGCATGGCGCAGAAAGCGGCCGCCACGAACGACGCGCCTATCTCGTTTTTCCGATTGCGGGACTCCGACGCCGTCAGCGATGTCGGAAGATTCCATTCGTTGAAAATGCTTTCAGCCCCTTTGAAGCCGTGGCCGTCCATCAGCTTGCGCGCGCACTCCGAATGGGCGACGATTTCTTCGGGGGAGTCGGTATACAAATGCCACGAGAAAAAGTCGAGCGGCGCGCGCGTTTCATCGGAGGATATGTAGTCGAAAAACCCCTCGGCGAATTCCATATAGTATTTATAACTTTCCTTAGGGTTAGGGCGCGTCTTGTAGTAAAAGCCGCAGCTTGCGAACCCGCCTATTTTTATATTCGGGAAGCGCTTTTTCAGATAATTTGCCGCCACCCGGTAAAGCTCGTAATACTCGCGGCTTGTGCCCGACCACATCGAGCGGTTGTCGGGCTCGTTCCATATCTCCCAATATTCAATCCCGTACTTGAAGCCGTTCCCCCAGCCCTCGTTGTAATGGCGGATTATGCCTTCGCATATCTTTGCCCATTTTTCGTAATCCGCGGGCGGCTGCGTGTTGTACTCCTTTATATGGTAATATCCTTCTATCGTGTTGCCGAGGCGGTAAAAGATTTTCACCCCGCTCCTGTTCAGCGAGCGCAAATATGCGTCAGTAAACGCGAAGTCGTATGAGGCGGGATCGGAGGGGTCGGCATCGAAGTTTGGAAAGACGTTTGATATGTCGACGAAGTGCGCCCCGCCGTAGCGCCCGACTGAGTCGTGCAGCCTTGAATACGGTATTCCCGCCTCGCGCATTTCTCGCATTTCCTCGTTTAGGCGAACGGGGGAATTGTTTATCCCGTGCAGGGGCTTTATCGCGCCCGCCGATTTTGAGAAGTCCACTTTTACGGGAACGGTCTGCGCCGCGGAAATCCCGCAAAGCGCAAATGCGGATAAAACGCAAAATACCCCTATTCTCACACTGACACTCATAATTGCCTCCATTTAAACCGCCGGTTTCACAACTCCGAATTACTTTAAAAAATATCCCGCGCAGATATTGTATCAATGATAAATTTCCGAAAAAACAATTTTCCAAAACAAAAAGACACCCTGCTAAAAAAGGCCGGCCCGCCTCCGCAAAAAAATCCGGATAAAAAATCCGTAAAGCGGGAGTCGGAAGCCCGAAAATGCGTCAGCCACCCGCGCGGGGAAGAACGCGGCTCCCCCCGCGGGAAAAACGCTGTCCCTTGCGCTGGGAAAAAATGACGCGCGCCCCTCCGCGAAAAGCCCCGGGAATATTTTTTAGAAATAAAAAAATCCCCCGCGGAAAAATGCCCATTTATAAAATGACGCGAAGAAAAAATCCGCCGGCTTCCGGCGGATTCTGGATAAATGCTATTCGCGGTCGGCGCGGGAAAGATGCCCTAAAACAGGCGCGCGCCGTTCGGAAGATTTTTGATAAAACACTATTCGCAGACGGGGAGACCGGAAAGCGCCATTGAAATTTCCTCTTCCGGATAATCGTAGTTTTTAAGCTTGCCTGCAAAATAGTCGGTGAAAGCCGACATATCGAGATGCCCATGCCCGGAAAGATTGAAAAGTATGGTTTTCGACTTCCCCGTTTTCTTGCATTCACGAGCCTCGTCCATCGCCGCGGAAATTGCGTGCGAAGATTCAGGCGCTGGTATTATGCCCTCTGAACGCGCGAAAATTACGGCGTCGCGGAAAACGTCAAGCTGCTGGACGGTGCACGCGCGCATCAAGCCGTGGGCAGCCACATTGCTTATCTGCGGAGCCATTCCGTGGTATCTCAGACCGCCCGCATGAACCGCCGGCGGGATAAACGAGCTGCCAAGCGTGTACATCTTCATAAGAGGTGTCTTCTTTGCGACATCTCCGTAATCGTACGCATATTTACCCTTGGTGAGACTTGGGCACGCCGCCGGCTCTACGCCCAGAACGTCAACTTTTCTTCCGCCCCTAAGCATTTCGCCTATAAACGGGAAAGCCATTCCCGCAAAATTTGAGCCGCCGCCGCAAGCGCCGATTACTATGTCTGGGAAATCTCCGGCCATTTCCATTTGCTTCATCGCTTCCTGCCCGATTACAGTCTGATGTAAAAGCACATGGTTTAAGACAGATCCGAGGCAATATTTTGTATCGTCGTTTTTGAGGGCCTCCTCTACAGCTTCGGAAATCGCTATGCCGAGTGAGCCGCGGCAGTCTGGATCTTTAGCCAATACCGCCCTGCCGGCCTCTGTGTACGGGCTCGGCGAAGGAATTGTACGCCCGCCGAACAGCTCCATAACAGCCTTACGGTAGGGTTTTTGATCGTACGAGCATCTCACCATGAATACCGTGCAATCCAAACCGAAAATATTGCACGCTTGCGACAGCGCAGACCCCCACTGGCCCGCGCCCGTTTCAGTCGTCACTTTTTTTGTCCCGCACCTTTTATTTTCAAACGCCTGCGCGATTGCGCTGTTTGTCTTGTGGGAGCCGGAAGGGCTTACGCCTTCGTACTTGAAATAAATTTTTGCAGGAGTGTCGAGCGTCTTTTCAAGCCTGCGCGCGCGATACAGCGGCGTGGGGCGCCATTGGCGCATTATTTCGCGCACGGGTTCAGGAATTTCTATGTAGCGTTCACGCGACATTTCCTGGTCTAACAGCGTCTTGGCAAATATAACTTCGAGCTTTGCGCGTTCGAAAACTTTGCCCGTTGTAGGGTCGAGCGGCGGGGGAGTCGGATTTTTCAGGTCGGCCTCAATGTTGTACCAATGGGTCGGGATTGATTCTTCGTCCAATATATATTTTATCTGCGATGACATTTTCGTATTGTGAGAAAATTTTTTTAATTAAAAGTAGCTTTCGTCCTCAAACTGGACACCCCCGCCTTGCGCGGGGCTTTTGTTCATGTCGAATTTTATTTTGTGCGGAACCCTGCTCTTTTCGGGATCGGAAATTTTGAAGGCCGGGAATGTCACAACCTGCGTGTGCAAAGACTCGTTTTGAGGAATTGCAGTTATGACGGTTTTCCTCACAAAAAAGCCGTCCTCAGTCGTTTCCACCCCTATGCTTAGAGGGGTCTTGCCCATTTTCAAGCCGTCCACCACAATCGCCGCTCCACTCGGAATGCTCGATATCTCTATCTGGCGGCTTAGAAGCTCTTTGTCTTTCGTCTGGCAACCGCAAAGGCATATTGCCAGCGCCGCAAATATGGTGGGAAATATTTTCATAAAGAATTAGTTTTTACAAAACCGGCCGGGGTTGGCAATAATTTTTGCGGTTAATATTTCAAAAAGAAGATAACTCCGAATACCAGTGTCGCCGCAGACAGGGCTATCATCGTAGGCAACATCGCGTAAGAGCCGCTCAGGCGGCGTTCGTCGCCCATTCCGACATCGACGCTCGCGCGTATCCACGAAAAATAGTAGAATATCGACACCACTGAGCCCGCTATCATTATTCCCATCAAAACGTAGAGCTGCGCGTACCACGCAAGAATCAAGATTAGCAGCTTGCCGAAGAATCCGGCAGTCGGGGGAATGCCCGCAAGCGAAGCAAGAGCTATTATCAGAGTTGAATCCGCAACGGGATTTTTGCGTATCAGCCCCCTGAAATCGGACAATTCGAGCGGGCTTAGGTCGTCGCCTTCAAATTGGTTTATTACAAAGAAAATCGCGTAGTTAGCAAACATGTACGCCGCGAGGTAAAAATACAGCGACAACTCAAAAAGTTCCGAGGATTTTGGCGCTTTCATAAGAGCCGTCAGCAATACGAGCAAATATCCCGCATTTGCTATGCCGGAAAATCCCATTAGCCTCTTTGCATTCGTTTGGGTAATCGCGCCCAAATTTCCGACAATTATCGTGAGCGCGGCTATTACCGACACTGCAAATGCAGCCTTTGACCCTATAGCCGGCAATGCCGAAAAATCTATGTACATGAATACTTGCGCGAGGAATACGATTCCTGCTGCCTTTGACCCCACGGCAAAAAATGCCGACACCGGATTCGGCGACCCTTGGTAAACGTCGGGAGACCAGAATTGGAAGGGGAAAGCCGCCAATTTGAAAAGCGCAGCACTCGCCACCAGAGCCAATCCTATCACAAACTTATTGCTGCAAAGCCCGAGCGTAAAGTTTTCAAAGAACAGGAAATCTACGCCCGATTCAAGACCCGCTCCGTATATAAAAGCCGTGCCGAGCAGGAACAATCCCCCGCTTACGCCGCTTACAACGAGATACTTTGCGGCGCTTTCCAAGCTCGCAGCCCTATTTCTTCCCCAAGCCGCCATCACATAAAGGCATACCGTGGCGCATTCGAGAGCCACGAACGACAACATCAAGTTAAGCGAGCGCGCAAATATCGAAAGAGCCGCCGCGCACACCATTAAGACTGCGAGAAATTCGCATTTCCTTTCGCCTCCATTGGAGAAATAGCCGAAACCAAGCAACGCCGAAAGCAGCGCGCAAGCCGTTATGAAAACTCCGAACCCGCCGCGTCCTCCGAGAGTCTCCCCGAACGACAAGCTCTCGACCGGAACAAGCACATACGCAATTATCGCCGCCACCATGGCAAGCAGGGCGAAAGCGCATATTGCGCCCTTGTGTTTCGGCGCGAGAGCCTCAAACAACACGACGAGAACCGCCCCGCAAAACAGCACGGCTTCGGCGAATACGCTCGTCCATTCAAAAGATGCAATGTTTTCCATAAAATTTTATTTTGTTTGCGCGTATGTTGCTACATTTGAGAGGTAGGAATCCAGCCCTTCGCTGACAGTCTTCGGAAAGAATCCGACGACGAGAAGCGAAACTATCAGTATCGCGGCCGGGATTTTTTCGCGGAGAGTCATATCAGTTATAGAGTCGAATTTACCGGCAATTGCGGGCGACGGCTCGCCCATAAATATGTTGGCAATAGCCCGTAATGCGTATATCGCCGATATTATTATGCCTGTGGCTCCGAGAGCGCATACGACTGGCGAAAATTTCCAGAGGCTCGTAAGCACGCATAATTCTCCCCAGAAATTGGCGAATCCGGGCAGGCCTGCCCCCGCGAACGACGCCGCGATGAAAAATGCCCCGAGAATCGGCGCGCGCCGGTAGAGCCCGCCCATTTTCCGCATTTCCCATTCTCCTGTGCGGTTTATAATCATTGTCGAGAGCATAAGGGTGAGTGCTACGCTCGCGCCGTGGCCGAACATGAGAATCATAGCGCCTCCCACTCCGAGCACGCTCGCCGTCGCAAGCCCCAGAAAGCATATTCCCATGTGCGCTACGCTCGAATACGCGACCATCATTTTCAGGTCGCGCTGCGCCATAGTCACAAGGCCTATGAATATTACGTTGAACAATGCGAGCACCGCGAGCGTCTCCGACCATTCGAGAGCGCCGAGTGCAAGCATTGGGTACGCAACTTGTATTAGCACATACAATCCAAATTTTTTCAGCACGCCCGCATGCAGCATTGCAAACGCTGTCGGGGCTGAAGCATAAGCGCGCGGAGCCCAAGAATAGAACGGGAATAGAGATACGAGCGTCCCGAGCCCGAAGAGCAGAAGGGCAAAAATGTAGTATTGCCATTCCGCCGAGATTGGGTTTGCGGCTGCGGCGAGGGCAATATCCTGCAAATTAAAGCCGTCAGCCCCTGTCTGGGCAAAGAGCGCGATAATGCCTATTAGCGATACGAGCGCTCCGAGGGTCAAATAAACCGCCATCTGCATTGCTGCCATTCTCCGCCCGGCGCCTCCCCACAAATTCATTGCTATAAAAGTCGGAACGAGCGCAAATTCATGGAAGGCGTACATCCACAGCAGATTCACGCTTCCGAAAGCCCCAGCGAGGCCTCCGAGCATTATTGAAAGTAGCATGAAGTAAAGCTTTGCATAGCGTATTTCGGATATGCAGGCTTGCCAGACAGCCGCAAAGCCGACTATTCCGGCGAGTGCGAACAGCGGAGCCGAAACGCCATTCAAAGCCAACTGCGGAAGGATTAATCCGCAGAAGTTCGGCTCCGTAAAGAAATTGAATGAGCCGTCCGAGGGCATTGACGCCCAGAGCGCTACACCTGCCGCCGCCGTTATCGCTGAGGCGAGCAGCGCAAGGCATTTTGCGGCTTTCGCCGAAAATACCGGCCAAAGGCACGCGATTATCAAGGCGCACGCGAGCGGAGCGTAAACCCCAAAATTAAGAATGATTCCGTAAAAGTTTTCCATAAAAGCAGTCTCCTACGCGAAGATTAGGACAAACAGCAGTATCGCCCCGAACACCATCCATTTTACCTGTGAATTGCACGAGCACACATGCAGTTTTTTGATTCCGTATCCCACCACCGAGCATATTACGCCCGAACCACGCACACACAACATCTCAATAAAGAGCAAGTCCGCGAATGTGGCAAGGAAGGTTGCGATTCTCTGCTGAACTTTCGCAACATACCAATTATAGACGCAGTCGAACCAGCCGTGTTTTTCAAGCGCATTGTATAGGTAAGGCGCCCTCCTTTGGACAGGGTCGTAACCGCGGTTTCTGCCGTACAATACATAAGCTATGCCTATTCCAATGAAAGTGCATGCAAGAGCCGCATTTTCGACGAATCCCACAGTTCCCTCGATTTCGGGCGCAGGCGAATGCAGCGGCAACAGGCCGCTTACAAATTTGACGGCCGCGGTGGGCAATATGAAGCTAAATTTTCCGTCGAGCCATTGGAATTCGTACGCGAATCCCCACGCTCCGAACACGGAGTAAACCGCCAACACAATAAGCGGAAAAGTCATCCAAAGCGAGCTTTCGCGCGCATTTGCGGCGCATTCCGAATGGGGCGTTCCGCAAAATACGTTGAAGAAAAGCCTAAACATGTAGATGGGGGTGAGCGCAGCCGCCGCGAATATAATCCAGAACACCGCCTGATATATAAACGCCCCGCCAGCCGAGCGTGTGTAGGCAGCAAGCACTATCGCCTCCTTGCTGTAATAGCCTGAAAAATACGGTATCGCAATTATCGAGAAAGTTGCAAGCAGTGCCACAATCGACGTTATCGGCATGCGCGAGAATATTCCGCCCATTTTATATATATCCTGTTCGTGGTGGCACGCATGTATGATAGACCCCGCCACGAGGAACAATGTAGCCTTAAAAAATGCGTGGGTTGTCAAGTGGTACATCGCCAAGTCGTATCCGAGGGCGACCCCAGCACCCATTAGGCCCAAGTGGGCGAGGGTTGAATAGGCGAGAATTTTTTTGATGTCTGTCTGCCCTAGAGCCCATAGACCCGCGCAAAGCGCCATTAGCGAGCAAAGCACGAGGACCGTGTCGAGCACAGCCGGCGTCAGGAAGCCGAACGAGCACAAGCGAACCATCATAAAGACGCCCGCGGCAACCATTGTCGCAGCATGTATTAGCGCCGAAACTGGGGTTGGGCCTGCCATAGCGTCGGGCAGCCAAACTTGCAGCGGAAATTGCGCGCTCTTGCCGAGGAATCCGCAAAGCAGAAGCATTCCCATGCCGGTGGAAGCCTTAGAGGGATCGGCCGCGATTATCTGCGCAAGTTCCGAAAAATTTGTAGTCCCGAAAAAACTCCAGCAGTATATTATGCCGAGAAGAAATCCGAAGTCGCCCACGCGGTTTACTATAAACGCCTTTTTTGAGGCCTCTTTCGCCGCTTCAGTGGAGGAGTACTGCCCAATCAAAGCGTAAGACGAGAACCCGACCAGCTCCCAAAATACGAACATCATAAACAAGTTCGACGAAAGAACCAGCCCGGTCATAGAGAACATAAAGAAGCTCATTCCCGCAAAGAATCTGCCGCGGGACTGGGCGTCGTCCATATAGCCTACGCTAAATATATGTATCAGCAGCCCCACGAAACAAACCACGAAAAGCATATTTGCCGCTAGGGGATCGAACAGAAGGCCCATATCGAGGGTGAAACTTCCGAGCTTAAACAATTCAAACGACGAATTGAAACTCGAAACGCCGGACAGCATTGCCGAAAGCGCAAGCACAAACGCGAATAGGGCGCTCGCCACGGACAGGAATGCCGGCATCTTGCGGCTGGTGCGAAAGAATAGTATGATTATTGCCGCGGCAAAGAGCGGCGTTGCAAGTGGAAGCAAAAGTTTAAGTTCCATACGGATCAGTCTCCCAATGAGTTGAGATTTTTAGTCGACACGGTGTTTTCGACTTTAAACAGCTGGGTTATTATCGCGAGCCCAACCGCGACTTCCGCGGCGCCGATGGTCATCACAAAAAACGCGAATGCCGCGCCCGAAATATCTCCGTACGCCGCGGCGAAAGCCACCATTGCGAGAGTCGCCCCGCAAAGCATAATCTCAACGCACATAAAAATCGTAACGAGATTTCTCTTGAACATCACGCCCATCAAGCCTGTCACAAAAAGCATCAAGGCTGGCGGCAAAAATTGATTTAGGATATCCATGTTGTCAAATCCTTTCCCGTGGGGGTGTTTCGCGGTCGCGCGGCTTTTTTGCGATTACTATCACGCCGAGCATCGCCGCAAGCAGCAGCGCCCCGCATATTTGAAACGGAAGCATAAACTTTGAGAAAATTGCCAGCCCGTAATTTTTGGCGGAGGCAAGAGGCGAAGCGGTATCGGCAATTTTATCCGCATGCAGAGCCGATTTGCCGAGGAATTCCGGCGAAACCCAGCCGATAAACGCCCCGAGTAAAACCCAAAGCGCGATTAGCTCGAGCTTTTTTATGGTGCTTGCGCCGTCCTTTTCCTCGCCCATAAGCATTACCACAAAAACGAAAAGCACGAGCACCGCCCCTGCGTAGACGCTCACCATTATGAAGGCTGGGAAATACGCCTCCATAAGAACCATCATTCCGGCGACTCCAAGCATCGAGAGCAACATCGACATCGCCGCGTTTACATATCCGCGGGCGAGAATCGTTCCGAGCGCCCCTCCGAGCATCATCGCGCAAAAAATATAATAGACGAAATGTTCCATCAATGTTCTCCTTCAAGTTCCGCGGTGTCTTTAACCTTTTTCCATTTCATTATTTTGTCCGGCATTACGCCTCCGCGGGCGTATAAATCAACCTTATGGCGGATTAGCTTCTCGCGGGAGTCGGCATTTATGGAAAATTCGTTTTGAAGGACTATCGCCTTTTCGGGGCAGACTTCCTGGCACAATCCGCAATATATGCAGCGGAGCATATTTATTTCAAAGTCTTTTGGGGCTTTTTCAATAAATGCGTAATCGCTCGAAGGGTCTATTTCGCCGGGAGTCACTTTGATGGCTTTCGACGGGCACACGAACTCGCATAGTTGGCATGAAACGCATTTTTCGCGCCCGTAGGAATCTTTAACGAGAGTCGGTGCGCCGCGGTAGCCCGCCGGCAGCACCGGCCGCTGGTCGGGGTATTCGAGTGTGACCTTGGGCTTGAAGAAATTTTTCAGGGTTATCCACAAGCCCGACGCTATCTGGGGCAGGTAAGTCCGCTCCAAAAGCGATAGGGGTTTTCTTTCAACTACAATAGCCATGGGAAATATGTTTTAAATTGAGGACAAGCACATGTAGAACACGAGGTTTGCAATGGCAATCGGCAGGGTTATCTTCCAACCAATACGCATTACTTGGTCGTACCTGAAACGCGGGAGAGTCCATCTCACCCATATCATAAAAAACAGCATCATAGCGATTTTTACGATAAACGTCAGCAGCGAAAGCAGGACGGAAATCCAGCCCCACGCCTGCGGCCATTCCAGACCGGGGAACGGATTCCACCCGCCGAGGAATAATACTATAAACAGCGACGACCCCGCCACCATGTGCCCGTATTCACCGACGAAGAACAGCCCGAATTTAAATGAGCCGTACTCCGTATGGTATCCGCTTACGAGGTCGGTTTCGCTTTCCGCCATATCAAAAGGCAACCTGTTTGTTTCAGCGAACAGGCATATGAGAAATATTAGCGCCGAAACGGGCTGTGTCAGGCAGAACCACCAGTTTCCGGACTGGTAATTCCCTATTTCAAAAAGGCTCAGCGGATTTTGAACCGAAGCCGATATCCAAAGCACTATCGGCAAAACGCTAAGTCCCATGCAAAGCTCAAAGCTGATGACCTGCGCCGAAGCCCTCATTGCGCCCAAATACGGGAATTTGCTGTTTGACGACCAGCCGGCCATGCACGAGGCAAACACTCCGAGGGAACTTACCGCGAGAGCTGCGAGCAAACTTATGTCGATATCGCATGCGGCAATCGGGCGCGGCGAGCCGTTATCCCACCAGACGCCAAACGGCAGTAGACCCGCAACTACAAGCACGGGTGCAAGCGCCATTATAGGAGCTGCAACATACCATATTTTGCGCACATGGTTTGGAATCGGATCCTCTTTAAAAAGGAATTTTAGGCCGTCCGCCACGAGCTGCATCAGCCCGTTTTTTTTCAGAAAATTGCCAACGAGCGGTATCGCCGCAACGAGCGGTATCGCCGTCCGATTGGGCCCGTACCGCCCTTGGATATACGCGCATATTTTGCGCTCCGCCACGACGCTCAGCCCAGCGAAGCACATCACGAGCATTATCGCCCCCAGCGCGAATAATATTTGCAGGAGAACGTCGCAAACTGTCGCGGACGCTAGCGCGGCGTTTAGAATGGAAGTGTTTTGAAGTAAGACCATTTTATTCTCCTTGCTTTTTTACAGGCTCGAAGTGAAGCGCCACAGTCTCCGGGAATTTTATGTCGGAAAATTTCGAGCCGTCGATTAGCACGCCCGAATCGCCCACCCGCGCGACATCTTTTAGCATTTCAATTTTCGAGGCCATTACCGAGCGGATTTCCCCGACAGTCGGCGTCTTGAAAGATTCGTTTGCTATTTTGCGCAGCAGAGCCGAGAGCAGCTCAATTTCGTCGAGGCTGTTGGCCGGCGGATTTATCGCGCGCTCGAATCGCTGGACTCTGAACTGGCGGTTTATCCAAAGGCCGTCCTTTTCAAATTCGCTGCGCAGGGGAATGCATATTTTTGCCGATTCGCTCGTGCGGTTTTCGAGCGCGCCGCAATATATAATGTTGGCGGACTTAAAATCCTTGGAGTCTAGCCCGAGGGATTTCAAATCTTCGCGGAAGCACAGTACCGTCTTAATCGCGCCCGAGCGTATTTCATTTGCAAGGGCGTCGAGCGTAGAAGAGGGATATTCCTTGATGAGTCCGGTGACGAAAGCCCCGCGCATATTCGGTGTGCGGTCGGCGGACACGAGCTTGCCGTCGTCCTCGCCAAT
>UMAM01036326.1_pt1 | contig 11727 bp, 10 predicted proteins | sample 1963711 | NCBI WGS metagenome assembly UMAM01 (sample SAMEA4835916, study PRJEB28245) | human gut metagenome | biome: gut microbiome; material: fecal sample | place: Denmark | collected 2008
GAACGAGATCGGCTTTGCTGCGGAAAAAGAATACGGGGTGAAATATCTGCCCTCCGATTTCAAAAAACAGGGCGGGTATCTGCGCAGCACGCAACTTTCGGCGGAGTACGGATTATACCGACAGAATTACTGCGGTTGCCGTTTCAGCCGCCGCGCGGCGGAAGAGCGGGAAAAAGAAAAGGGCGGAAATCGGGCGGAATAAAAGGGCGCAGAGCGAAAAAATCTTTTCCGCACCCCCGAAATGACCTTGACTTATCTTTTTAAATATGCTATCATTATGGCAAACGGAAAATAATCGGAGGATAAAAATATGAAACCCATTAAAACTTTGGCAACCAAAAATCTTTGCGAAAGCGCGAAAAACGGCGGCTGCGGCGACTGCCAGACCTCCTGCCAATCCGCTTGCAAAACGAGTTGCGGTATCGCCAATCAGAAATGCGAAAACAAAAATAAGTAAGAAGCAAACGAAGATTGCCGCCGCAGGGCGGCTTTCTTTTTGTGCGCCCGCGACGGCAAACGGCTTGAAAGAGCGTAACGGCGAAAACGGCGCGGAAAAAAGCGGAGAAGAAAATTATGACGCATTGTTTTAAATCGGGCGGACTGAATATCGTACTGGACGTATACTCTGGATCGGTGCATCTTGTGGACGAGCCCACGTACGACATCATCGGCATGTACGAAACCACAGAGAAAGACGAGATAAGAAAACGGATTCTCGAAAAATACGGGAAGACGGGCGAAGCGACGGCGGAGGAGATCGACGCGTGCTTTGCCGCGATAGAGGATCTGAAAGCGGCGGGGAAATTGTTTACGCCCGATACGTATAAGAGCATGGCGGGAACGCTGAAAGAGCGGAGTGCGGGCGTGGTGAAGGCGTTGTGCCTGCATATCGCGCATACGTGTAATCTGAATTGTTCGTACTGCTTTGCCAGCCAGGGAAAATACCACGGCGAACGCGCTCTGATGAGTTTTGAAGTTGGAAAACAGGCGCTTGATTTTCTTGTGACTCATTCGGGAACGCGGCATAATCTGGAAGTGGATTTCTTCGGCGGCGAGCCGCTGATGAATTTCGACGTGGTGAAAAGGCTGGTGGAATACGCGCGGAGCATCGAAAAGGCGGCGCATAAAAATTTCCGCTTCACTTTAACCACGAACGGCATGCTGATCGACGACGACGTGATCGATTTTGCCAACCGCGAAATGAGCAACGTTGTGCTGAGCCTGGACGGAAGAAAGGAAGTACACGACAGATTCCGCAAAGATTATGCGGGCAACGGCAGTTGGGAAAAGATCGTGCCGAAATTTCAGAAACTTGTGAAGGCGCGCGGCGGCAAAAATTACTACATGCGCGGTACGTTCACGCATTACAATCCCGATTTTCTGAAAGACATCGAAGAGATGCTGAATCTCGGCTTCACGGAACTGAGCATGGAGCCCGTGGTGGGGCCTGCGGGCGAGCCGACGACGCTGACGGAAGAAGATCTGCCGATCGTGCTTGCGCAATACGAGGGGCTTGCGGAACTGATGAAGCGGCGCAGAAAAGAGGGCAGGCCGTTTACGTTCTATCATTATATGCTGGATTTGAAAAGCGGTCCCTGCATTTATAAGAGGATTTCCGGCTGCGGATCGGGAACGGAATACATGGCGGTTACCCCGTGGGGGGATTTATACCCTTGCCATCAGTTTGTGGGAGAGGAAAAATTCCGCCTGGGAAACGTATGGGACGGCGTGACGAACACGGCGATACAGGACGATTTTTTTGCCTGCAACGTGTATACCCGCCCCGAATGTGCCGATTGCTGGGCAAAACTGTATTGTTCGGGCGGCTGTGCGGCGAACGCGTATCACGCCACGGGCAGCGTGAACGGCGTATACAAATACGGCTGCGAATTATTCAGAAAACGTATGGAATGTGCGATTATGCTGGAAGCCTCGAAACAGGAAGAAGAAAATTAAGAGATCGGCTGAAGAGATCGTTAATGTTAAAACCAAAAGTCGCTTTTTTCATTTTTCATACCTCCTATAACAAAAAAATTCTTTGGTTGAATCCAAAGAACATTGCTAAGAATGCGTGTTTAAACACGCGATTTCCCTACGCTAGCATTACCTAGATCAGGTTTTGGGTCGTTAACTAAATAACCTCTCAGCAAATGCTCCCCATTGGATGTTTAAATGATTTACATCAAACATCTTAATTATACTATTATTTTAAAATATATAAAGTTAATTGCATTTATAAATAAAAAGCACTATAACATAAAATCGTTATAATGCCTTTTATTTATTTTTTAATCTACTTTTTGTTGTTCATCTACAATAGACCACCAATTCGTACCATCATCTTTTGGAAGAGCTATCCAACTAAAATCTTCTCTTTCAGAAGAATATGGTGGATATTCTGGATGAGCATAGCCAGTAATTCTAGCATCATTTAATGACCAACGTTTAATAGCAACTTGATCTGATGTATTTCCTTCAATAGTGTATACATATAAATCGTCAGAATAAATGACAATACCGGTATGTGACATACCACTGCTTAGAAAAAATACAATATCACCGGTTGCTGGTTGATAATTGGTTGCTTTTTGCTCAGAGGATACATTGTTTTCTAATTTTTCGGTAAAAGTATAGTCTTGTACAAAATGCATTATTCCTTTTTCAGTACACCATTTCATACCAGCATAACATCCTTGATATTTGCATAAAATGTCATTTGACAAACCACTATGATACCAACACCAAGAAACGAACATTGCACACCATGGTTGTCCATTATTAGGATACCATTCTCCATATTTTTGATAGTTATTTCCTGTTTCATGAACGCCATTTTCACGAAGAGCCATATGGATAAATCTAGAAATATAATCTGCTTCAGTTTCGCCAATAATTGTAATTATATAATTTATTTTTTTTGTATCATCGCTTGGATTGGTTGGATCATAAACAGTAATGGTTACATTACCTTCTTTTTTAAGAGTAACAACACCCTGATCGGTTATAACAGCTGTTTTTGAATCAGAACTAATCCATTTTAATTCAGAATTTTGGCAAAGAGAATTAGCAATTTGAAATTGAAATTGTTCACCTGCTTTAACAATTCCTGTTTCGTCTTTTCCATAAAGAATAACAAAGGAGTTGGCACTCACAACACTAATTTCAATACTACTTGTAATTCTTTTATCTAATTTAGAAGTAATTGTAACAGTATCTGTACCATATTGTGTTGCAATTAATTTTTTATCCTTGTCTAAAGTTAAGATATTCCCGTTTTCAAAAGTAATGTCAAAATCATTTATTGATTCTTCTTTCAGTTCATTTAGATTTCTGAAAAATATAAAGGTACTATCATTTAATTCCATTCTTGTTGAGGTAACATATATAGAAGGTTGTTTGCTAATCACTTCAATATCAAAACTAACTTTACTTAAAGGATCTGTTTTGAGGGTAAGGGTAATAGTAGTCAAACCAATATTGAGTCCTTCAATTAAACCATAATTATCCATTGAAATAATATTTTCTTTAGAAAATTCAACGTAAAAAGCCGTTAAATCATAATAATTTTTAACAATTAATCTTGTTTTAGAACCGACACTGATATAAGAATGATTTAAAGTAGCTTCTATAATAGTAGATGGTTTTAAAGGTTCTCCCTCAGTTATTTGGCATCTTGTACAAGTTTTAGGAGCAGTAAGGGTTGCTTCTGTCCATTGATGACCTAAGGCAACTCCTTCAGTTTCACCACATCTTTGACAATATTTAGCTGTTGTACATGTAGCATCAATCCAATTATGACCTAAAGCATTTCCTTCGGTTTCACCACATTCTGTACATACTTTAGCATTAAGGCAAGTAGCCTCTTGCCATGTATGTTGATGTTGTTCTTTTTTATCACAACCAAAACATAGCAATAACGAAAAACTAGAAATGATGATAATCAAAAACTTAATTTTTTTCATTTATTTTCTCCTCGTCTATTTTAATATATTTTAATTTATATATATTGATTATATCAAAAAAAACTTAAAAAAGCAATACAAAGATAGTTAACTTGCAAAAGAAATGAAAAATATGATATAATTAATATTGAAAAGAGGGGATTAATATGAAAAAAATAGTATTATTTTTGATAAGCATTGCTATATTATTCATTGTAGGATGTGAAAATACAATAACTTTACCACAATTGGATGGCAAATCAAGAGCTGAAATTGAGGAAATCATGAAAGAATATGATATCAACTATGAATTTAAATTTTCTGATAAAATAATTACTTCTACAGATGATTTAGATAAATTTGTTAAATATAATGGTAGTTATAAGGGAGGATCTACTTTTCCACTTGGTAATTTTTTAACTATTTATACAACTGTTTTACCATTATATCCACATCTTTATAAAGAACTAGAAATGGATTTTGAATGGGAAGGTAAAAGTTTTATAGATGATGGCGTTGGTGAAGTAGAATTAGTGTATGCTACAGATGGTGATACTGCTACTTTCAAAGATAAAATTACAGGTGAAAGTTTTCGGTTGCGTTTTTTAGGAATCGATACACCTGAAACTCATGCAGGAGAAGACCCTTGGGGATTAGATGCTTCTGAATATACAAAAAAGCGATTAGAGAATGCTACAACAATTGTATTAGAAGCAGAAGGTGCTAGAACTGAAACATATGGAAGATATTTAGGATTTGTCTGGGTTGATGGGGAGTTACTCAATTTAGAAATAATTGAACAAGCATATAGTAATTCAACTCTTAGTAAATCTAAATATAAAGATGTTTTTATGGAAGCATCAATTTACTCGATGAAAACAGGTAGACGTTTTTTTGGTGAAACAGACCCTAAATATGATTATGAGAATAGAAGGTTTTACTAATATGAAATATGACACATTTATCTTTGATTTAGATGGCACTCTCTTAAATACAATTGATGATTTAACGGATAGTTTAAATTATGCTTTAAAGAAAAATAATTTAAATGAATATAAAGTTGATGAGGTAAAATATTTTGTTGGCAGCGGTATTAAAGTCATGATTGAAAGAGCTTTAAAAGAAAATATTAAAGATTTTGATGCTGTTTATCATGATTTTTTAACACATTACAAAAAAAATAATGCCAATAAAACTAGACTTTACCCAGGAGTTTTGGAAACAGTTAGAATCTTAAAACAAAAAGGCATTAAAATGGCAATTGTTTCTAATAAATATCAACAAGGTGTACTAGATATTTGTATTCCACTACTTGGCAAATATATTGATGTAATGGTGGGTGAACAAGATGGATTAGATAAAAAACCAAGTGCTGATATGGTTAACTATGCAATACAAAAACTGAATGCTAGCAAAAATTCTATTGCATATGTTGGTGATAGTGATATTGATTATTTAACTTCTAAGAATGCCAAACTTGATTTCATAGGTGCAGCTTGGGGGTTTAGAGGAAGACCTTTTTTAGAAGAATTGAAAGCTACTTACGTAATTGATAAATTTACAGATCTTTTACAAATGATTGAGTAGATAGGTTGATAAGATTTTGTATAATGAAATATATTAGTATTAGTACTAATATATTTTTTTCATATTTAGGAGAAAATAATTTCAAATTATGATATAATAATAGTGGTAATAAATATATGTAAGGAAATGATGATATGAAAATAATAAAGTATGTATGTTTAGTTATTACAATTGTTTTAAATTGTTATTTAATTTATCATTCAACTCTTCCTGGTGAGGTTTCATCAAGTAAAAGTGAGACTGTTACAGATTCGGTTGTTCATGTGATTGATAAAGTGAATCCTTCTAATGATTCAATTATTAAAAAATATGGAAAAAATACAATTCATTTATTTGTAAGAAAAATATTTGGCCATTTTGGAGCATTTATGGTATGTAGTTTTTTTGCTTTAATGACAATGATCTTTTTTTTGAAAAATAATTATTTAAGATTTGGACTAGCTTTTTTAAATGGAGTTTTTTTAGCGGTTTTAACTGAGTTCATCCAGTTCAACACTATAGGAAGATATGGTACCATAAAAGATGTATGTATTGATCTTGCAGGATATAGTTCAATGATGATAATTATTGGTGTTATTATGATTATCATTTATTTAGTAAGAAAGGGAAAAAGAAATGATGAAAAAAAATATATATGATTCAATTGCTAGTACATCAAATGCGATAGGAGTTTGTGCCTTAGTTGCTGATAAAAAGCGTATTTTAAATACGTATTGTTATGGAAAAAGGTCATTAGAGGAAAACCTTTTGACAACACCTGATACGATTTATCGAATAGCCTCTATTTCAAAGGTGGTTGTTGCTATTGCCGCCTTAATGCTATATGATGATGGGCTTCTTGATATATATAAAGATATTAGCGATTATTTAGGTTATAAGGTTCGTAATCCCTATTTTCCTAATGATGTGATTACGACTGAAATGTTGATGACTCAAACATCTAGTATTAATGATGGTCAAGATGATCAATTGGGATATGACGGTGTGAATGGACCAAGTTTTTATGTTGAGTTAAAACGACTTTTAACTGATCAGAATTATGAATATTATACAAATAAAACATATTTAAATGTGCATCCTGGATCAACTTTTTGTTATTCAAACTTTGGATGTGGAATTTTGGCTTGTATTGTAGAAAAAGTATCTGGAATGTATTTTACTGATTTTATCAAAGAGCGGTTATTTAAGCCAATGCATTTGGATGCGGGCTTTCGAATAGATGATATTGAAAAAATAGATATGGTTGCAAGTTTATATAACGAAGAGCTTACATTAATTAGAGATAAAAATCTTTTTCAAAAAGCGGTTTTTCCTCGTTATGCAATTGGTGATAATTTTAGAGGTCCTGCTGGGGGATTATTTATTAGTGCAATTGATCTTTCTAAAATAATGCAAATGTTAATGAATAATGGAATGTATGATGGAAAAAGATATTTAAATGAAGATACTGTTAAAAACATGAAGAGTATTCATTGGAAAACACTTTATCCACAAGGGCTTTATAAACAAAAGGGACTCCAATTATTGATATTAGATGATTATGGTAAAAGACTATATGGTCATACTGGGAATGCATATGGACTTAGAAGTTTTATGTTATTTAATGATGCATATGGATATATCTTTTTATGCAATGGTGCCAAATACAAAATGATAAGAGAAGATTTTTCTTTCATTCAAGAAGAGTTTTTAAAACAGTTGATGAATGAATAGTAAAGTATAATTTGTAAAACCTATTGTTAGTAAAATTGTAATCGTTTTATAAAGTTTGTTTTTTGACAAAAAACAAGTAATTTAGTAAAATTTACAACGTAAAGAAGGTATCTATATGAAAATTAAGAACATAGCGATTATTGCACACGTCGATCATGGTAAAACAACATTAGTAGATCAGTTATTGCAATCAACTCAAACGTTTAGAGAGAATGAATATGTAACCAATTGTGTAATGGATTCAAATGATATTGAAAAAGAACGCGGAATTACTATCCTCGCTAAAACAACAGCAGTTCATTATAAGGATTATAAGATTAATATATTAGATACACCAGGCCATGCTGATTTTTCTGGTGAGGTGGAAAGAATTATGGGAATGGTGGATGGTGTATTACTTGTAGTAGACGCTTATGAGGGAACGATGCCTCAAACAAGATTTGTATTAAAAAAAGCGTTAGAGTATAATCATAAGGCTATCGTAGTTATTAATAAAATTGATAAACCATCAGCAAGACCAGCTGTTGTGATTGACCAAGTTTTAGATTTGTTTATTGATCTTGGCGCAAACGATGAACAACTAGAATTTCCTGTTGTATATACATCAGCTGTGAATGGTACATCTAGTTTATCAGAAGATATCGCTACTCAGTCTAAAGGAATGATTCCTCTTTTAGATATGATTTTAAAAGAAATTCCTGATCCAATTTATGATTATGATGCACCTCTTCAATTTCAACCGGCTTTACTTGACTATAATGATTATGTAGGTAGAATTGGTATTGGTAGAATTACAAGAGGAAAAATGCATTTAAATGAGATGGTTTCTTGTGTTAGAGTTGATAAAAGTATTAAAAAATTTCGTATTCAAAAGATCTATAGTTTTCTAGGACTAAAAAAAATTGAAGTTGAAGAAGCGGATGCAGGTGATATTGTTGCTATTGCAGGTTTGGATGATATATATGTTGGTGAAACCATCTGTAAAGAAGGTTTGGAAGAGGCCTTACCTTTAATTAAAGTGTCAGAACCTACAGTACAGATGAATTTTGGTACAAACACATCACCGTTTGCGGGAAAAGAAGGCCAATTTGTTACAGGTAGAAAAATTGAAGAACGACTTTTTAGAGAAACGCAAAGGGATGTTAGTTTAAGGATCAATCGTGTCGATAATAAAGAAGAATGGATTGTATCAGGAAGAGGAGAACTGCATTTATCAATTTTGATTGAAAATTTAAGAAGAGAAGGTTTTGAGTTTCAAGTTTCTAGACCAAGAGTTATTTTAAAAGAAATCGATGGGGTAATCAATGAACCATACGAATATGTTCAAGTTGATGTTCCTGATGAATATATTGGTTCTGCAATTGAAATGTTTGGTAATAGACGTGGCAATTTGGAAGGTATGAATAGTAAAGATGGACAAACAAGACTTATCTATACCATTCCTTCAAAAGGGTTGATTGGTTTTATGACAGACTTTTTAACTGCTACTCATGGTTATGGTATTATAAATCATACTTTTTTGGAATATCGTCCAGTTCAACCAGATGTTTTTATGGGTAGGAAACTCGGTGTTTTAGTTTCAATTAATCAAGGAATGGCTACCACATATGCGTGTGGTGGAGTAGAGGATAGAGGAGAATTGTTAATTGAACCAGGAATTATGGTTTATGAAGGAATGATTGTTGGTATTTGTAATCGTGAAGAAGATTTAGCTGTTAATATCACAAGAGAAAAACAAATGACCAACCAAAGAAGTGCAACGAAGGATTCTACAACAGTTTTAAAAAAACCTAGAGTATTTAGTTTGGAAAATTATTTGTCTTTTATTGATGAAGATGAATTAGTTGAAGTAACACCAAATTCTATCCGCTTGCGAAAAATGATTTTAGATACTGTAGAAAGAAAAAAATATGATAGTACAAAATTAAAAAAACATTAAAAAACTTCTAACTAATTATTTATTAGTTAGAAGTTTTTCATTTTAATTTACAAAACTTTTTTTAAAAAATTGTTAATTCTTTCATTATCATTATGATTAAATATTTCATCAGGAGTGGCAAATTTAAGTATATGACCATGATCCATAAAAAGAATACGATCACTAATATTTTTAGCAAAATTGATTTCATGTGTAACAATAATAATAGTTTTACCACTTGTCGCAATAGTTTTAATAATATCTAAGATATCTTTAACCATCTCAGGATCTAATGCACTTGTTGGTTCATCAAATAACATTACTTCGGGATTCATTGCAAGCATTCTAGCAATTGCCACTCGTTGTTTTTGACCACCAGATAAAGTATTGGGATAATCATATATTTTATTTTCTAAATCTACCATTTTTAATAATTCTTTAGCTTTAGTTTCGGCCTCTGTTTTAGTTAATATTTTATGTACAACAGGAGCAAGGGTAATATTTTCTAAAACAGTTTTATGAGGAAAAAGTTCAAAATGTTGAAAAACCATACCCATTTTTAAACGAATTTTTTGCGCATTCTTATCCGTAATGCATTGGTTATTATAATAAACTTTGCCAGTATCTGGACGAATTAGATGGTTTATAATTCTCAAAATTGTGGATTTGCCACTTCCTGATGGACCAATAATGCTAATAATTTCTCCATCTTTGATTTCTAGATTAATATCATTTAAAATAGTGGTATGATGAAAACTTTTATATATATGTTCAAGTTTAATCATAACGCAATACCTTCCTTTCAAATAATTGAAATAATTTAGAAATAATTAGAACAATCACAAAGTAGATGATTCCCATAATTAAATAAGCCATCGTATATTGGAAAGTGGCAGTTGCAATTTCTTTAAAAACTTTTGTCAATTCGACGGCACCAATAAAACCAACAATACTGGTTTCTTTGATTAGTGATATAAATTCATTACCAATTGAAGGGAAAGCATTTCTGATGGCTTGAGGAATAATAATTTTTTTCATCGTTTGGTTGTAACTGAATCCAAGACTAAGACCAGCTTCTAGTTGACCTTTGGGGACAGCATTGATACCCCCTCTTAAGATTTCACAAACATATGCTCCACTATTTAATCCGTAGGCAATAATGGCAATAGTTAGTTCTTGCCCCCTAACAGAGGCAAAAATAATAAAATAGATGATCAAAAGTTGTACCATTAAAGGCGTACCTCTAAAAATTGATAAATAATAGGAACAAAGTTTTCTTAAAATAATCATAATAACATGATTCGATTTGGAAAAATTTAAAATATTGATTAGGGTTCCTATAATAAGACCTAATATAAGACCACTAATTGAAATCATAAAGGTATTTAAAAGTCCTTTTAAAATACGTGAAGTACCATTTTTTTCAATAAAAACCAATTTAAATTTATCAAGAAGATTTTGATAATCAATGATTATAAAAATTAAAATCCCAACAAGAATAACACCAATCATTGTCAATTCAATTATTTTTGTTTTTTTATTGGTATGTGTCATTTCATTTATTCTCCAAAATACTGTTTCAAAAGAGATTCTAGTTGTCCATTTGTTTTAATTAATTCCAAAAATTCATTTAATGATTTCACTAAAGATTCATTTCCTTTTTTTACTCCAATAGCATACTCTTCTTCAGTTAAAGTAGTATCAAGAATTTGTAACTCACTATAAGACTTGGTCAGTTCAATAGCGGGTAGTTTATCAATAATTACGGCATCAATTTGACCATTATTTAAAGCCTTAATTGCAAGAGCCCCATTATCATAAGTCTGGCAAATAGTATTAGGAATGATTTCAAAATCCCAATCGGAATCTCCTTTTGCATAGTATTCACCAACCGTACCTGCTTGAGCCCCAATTGTAGCATTATTTTGTGATAAGGATTCTCTAATTTCTTCAATTGTTGTTCCAGAGATAGTGCTATTTTTTTTCACAATAACCACTTGACTTGCAGAAAAATATCCATTAGAAAAACTTAACGATTGTTCACGTTTTTCATTCTTGGTTACACCTGCAATTACTAAATCGGCTTTATTACTACTCACACTAAGCAAAGCACCATCAAAATCAATATTATTGATTTCAATATCAACTCCTAGATATTTAGCGTATAGTTTTATCAAATCAATATCAAAACCCGTGATGGTATCACCATCTAAGTATTCAAATGGGGGAAATTCCGCATTTGTTGCAACAATAATTTTACCATCTTTCATAATGTCATCTAAAGTTCTTTCTTTGCAACTACTAAGTACAAAACAAAAACTTAAAAGAACGAAACTAATAATAATTTTTTTCATAAGTATTCTCCTTTATTTATTTGGAATAGCATTTAAAAAATAATATAAAAAGCCTAACAAGGGCATCCTTGCTAGGCTTAATGTCTAATTATAAAATTAGAATTTTAGGACTAGCTTATAATTATGTACTCTATTGCTAGTCTCATAATTATGCTCAAGGATGTTACTCCTATCTTGTAAACAATTTAATATTAAATTTAAATTAATAATATTA
>UMAM01018843.1_pt1 | contig 11715 bp, 10 predicted proteins | sample 1963711 | NCBI WGS metagenome assembly UMAM01 (sample SAMEA4835916, study PRJEB28245) | human gut metagenome | biome: gut microbiome; material: fecal sample | place: Denmark | collected 2008
TACGATAATTTTACATAAATAATCTGCTGTATTTGCCAAACATTTATAGAATTCTACAAAAAATGCAGCCCACTCCGGAATCTTATATAAAAATATTCCGGGAAAAACCGTGCCTTATTCAAAACTAAAAGACGGCAAAATCGCGCTGCGAATAATGGGAACCGAGCCGAAAAAGCCAGTCACCGCCGCCCTTTTGCCTTTTATACTCCTAGAATGTCGCTGACATTACCCCAAGATTGCCGGCTGCGCTAACATTACCGGCTGCGTTATAACCCTTTCCGAAGGAAGCAGCCCGCTCTGCCTCGTTTACTCCACCTGGGAGCGTCAGCAAATTCTCCCGATTTTACGGCTGCGTTAGCCGCTCCGAAATAAATTTCCCATCCCGCCTCGTTTATCATTGGCGGTGCCGTCGGCGACATCTCCACGATTTTCTCGGTGACGTTAAGCACTTCAAAATAAGCAATCCACTGATCTTATTCTCTCCGAGAGCGTTGGTAGATCCTCCTTAGAGTGACGGCGACGTTAACCTATCCTAAGTGCTAAACTCCGCCGACCCTTCTATCCTCGCCAAGGCTGAAAATTCTTTTCATCGAGGCAAAAAGCGACATATTTCCGGCAACCTTCATTCGTCCTGAACGCATGAGAGCGGAAACATTCCGGCGGACAGACATGACATCAGCCCAATCTCCTGAAGCGACAGTTATAGTGACGTCTGCCGGATTGTCGCGCGCATTGTCCAAGAACGCGCATTCGCCGCCGCGCACGCTTAAAAGCATAGACCAATTTTTATCCGGGAAAACAAATTTGAAATCCGCCTTTTCAGGTGCCGTCTTAGGATTTAACATTCCGCACATCTCATGCAAAAGTATCCGCGGATCGGAAATCATTGAAAAACTTTCGAAAGGAGTTCCATTGCGCCGCAATCGCCAAAAGACCTGCGCATTTTTTGCGAAAGATTCCCTTCCGCGGCTAAGCGACATGCACATAGTGTCAATGCGCTCCCACGGAATGCGCCCGGTTTTTGCGAAGCACTCGCCCGCCGATTCAAAGGCGTACAAAACTTTGCGAACCCTTACACTGCCGAGCTCTCGCATGGCGAAGTATGCAGATTCGCCCCTCGTTATGTCGGCGACGTATTCAAAGCCCATTGCGTCTGCTATCATCTTGTACGTGTGCGACAACGCCTCAAATACATCGTCGTGCCTTCCGGAAGCAACGCTTATGGATACGAACTTTTTGTTTTTCTTTTCAAACCCTGTTTCATTCAGCATCTTGCCGTTTTCAGAATCGAAACGGTACCCGCGTACAAACGGAAAACACCTGTCAAAAAAACGCTTCATCTGAGCGCTCATAGAGTAAAAATATACAGGCGAGAGGCAGACGAGGGCGTCCGCTGAATCGAGAAATTCGACAGCCTCCGCCATATCGTCGTCAATCACACACTTTCCGCACCTGTCAAAACCCGCGCTGCACGCAAAACAACCGCGGCAATCGCCTATATTTTTTTCGCTCAGGCGGAAGTCGAGTATATCCGCCCCGCCCTTTTTTAACCCGCGCAAGAAAAGGTTTCCGACGATCTCAGTCACCCCATTGTCGCGGGGATTTCCTCTGACATACAATATCTTCACAGTCTGACGTTTTTATCCGAAGCCAATACTATCGTGCCGGAAGCGGCAATATCCCTGCCCTTTCTGGCCTCGACCGAAAAGCTGTATAAGCCGCCGTATTCGCGCACAAATTTTGCGTTTGTGCTCAAAACTCCCCCCGCCTTAACAACCGATTTAAATTTGACATTCGCCGCTGCGAGAAAAAAAACTTTGCCCTCGTGCGATTTGTCGCCGGACGCCTGCGCGTTTAAGGCAATCAGCAATCCGCAGGTCTGAGCGAGCGATTCCGTTATCATAACGCCCGGCATTATAGGCATGCCCGGGAAATGCCCCTTAAAGAACGGAAGCGTCGGCGGAATGTCAAGCTCGGCGACAATTCCTTTTGAAGCGTCGCACTCCACGACCCTGTCAACCATGAGAAACGGCTCCCTCTGCGGGAGAAAGTTCATAATTTCCGACTTTTCCAACAACATTTAAAAAGAATAGAAAAAATGCAGCGGCGAGTTCAAGACTTTTTGGCTTCCCGCATAACTTTGCACTCGGCCGATATAACCCTAAACGCTTTTGCAGCGAGCGAATCCGCTGAGTTGAAGTCCGACGGAGAAAGCGGAGGCAGTATTTTTATATGGAACGCAAACCCCGTCTTTTCGGGCAATAGCGGAGTTCCGCGCGTAAATACTGGCTCCGAAGACACTATTGCAGCAGGCACAATGTCTATCCCCGTCCTGCGCGACAACCTAAAAGCCATACTTTTAAAATCGCCCAACCGCTCTCCGCTCATTCTCGTGCCCTCGGGGAAAACTATAAGATTGCAGCCTCTGCCGACAGCGTCGGATATTTTTCCCATAGCCAGCTCAATGTCGCTGCGGGTTCCGTCGCCCGTAGATATAAAGTCAAAAAAGCGCGTCAAAAGCCAAATTGCGGGAATCGAATCGTATTTGCCCTTAACGACGACAGCCGCATTGGGGATTATCGAGATTGCGAATAGAGGATCGAGCAGCGATATATGGTTGAATGTATAAATAGACGGAGTTTTTTGGATATTTTCGAGTCCATCGATTTTTACCTTATAGCCCCCGACGCGCGGGAAAATAATTATGGAAAGCAGACGAACGATAATGCGCAATGCTGAATTTATTTTTTTCCTGTAATCGCGCAAACCAAAGAGCGAGAGAATAAGGCAAATCCCAATAACCGCGGCAAAAACAATATTTGCGAGAGCAAATAAAAAGTAGCACAAGCCAATGCGAAATTTTGCGAAAAATCTTTTGAACATTGCCCGCATAATTATACTAATTTTTCGGTTCAGATTTTGAGAAATGCCATGCAATCAACCTTTGCACCGCGATGAGGACACCTATCAAAAGCGCGAACACCCACAAGTTGCGCCACATTAGAGAATTTGAAGCTGCGGCAGAGCCTATGTAGATGACGACAGCCCCAATCGCGCCCTGCACAGCGAGATTTACGATAATATAAGTTGCAAAATTAGAGCGCAAGCCGCCCAATATCAGATTTTGCACGAAATAAGGTATGCCCGGCACCGCTCTTACAAAAAAATTGACATTAGCCAAGCTGTAAGGATTAGGTTTAATTTTAAACTTAACCAAAAGCGATTCGAGAATATTTGGGGGCACTATAAACCTTCCAAAGAAATAGCCTATGGAGGAGCTGATAAAAAGCCCCGCAAGGCAAATAGCCCAAGCCTGCAAAAATGGGAAAGCTGCTCCCGCAAAGAGATAGCAAATTGACAGAGAGAACGGCAACGCGCACCCGATTCCCATGATTGCGAGGAAGATAAAAGGATTATTGTTTGACTCAGCAAATTGCAGGCACAAATCGAGTAATTTGCGCCATCCGAAAAAGTATTCGAAAGCTATGGCAAGAAATAGGAATACAAGAACTTTTACGGCAAATTGCTTCATATTGAGAGTGCGGTCGCAAAATATGGGAGCGAATAAAAGGAATGTATATAGAAAAATATATTGACTAATTTACAAGAATAAAGCATATTTGAAACTTTAAAAATAAGCCGAAATAGCTCAGTTGGTAGAGCAACGCTTTCGTAAAGCGTGGGTCGTCGGTTCAAGTCCGACTTTCGGCTCTGACTTTAATACCTTGCAAGTAAAACACTTGCGAGGTTTTTTACGCCCAAAATGCGCTATTTAGAAATATTATAAAATATCAGGAATTTGCCTATTTTGCCCTGTTTCTCCGCAAAAAACTGCTAACTTTTAGTTAAACATAAATCTCTTATTATTAACGGACCGTGGTGCTTTGCTTATCATGCTGTCACTCTAGATGTAGTATTTTCCACAGCATCTCGCAATATATTAGAAAAACGCGCTACACTTCATTTCCCCATTGTTGCCCAATTTTGCTGGATTAGGTCTTTTCGATGTTTCGCGATATACCCCGTCTGCTTTGGTAGGCAAAGCTTTATCTGATGGCATAATCTCTACATTTTATGGCATATTTACAATCAATTATTCGCCGCAATATTCCCTAATCTTATTTAAAAACAATTTTGCGGGAGTAGAAAAAAGGCGGCCTTTCTTCCATATGATTCCCATTTCAGATTCAAGTTTAGGAATTAGTGGCCTGAAGCATAGCGCACTATTTAAAGACGTATCGACTATCTTATCGAGGCCCACAACATACCCTATGCCTTTTTCAGCCATTACTGATGCGTTGTATAGTAGATTGTATCGTGCAACTATATTGTACCTCCCGATATCGGGGCCAAGCCATTTTAACAATCCCCCTCTTGCGGACTCCCTCCTTGAGATCTGTTTTGATATTATTAGCGGCTTTCCGCGCAAATCTTCCCTTTTTATCGCCTTTTTTGAAGCTAGCTCGCTTTCTCTATTCATTATTATCCCCCAGGTGTCTTTATTTGGAAGAATGACGCTGCCGTATTTTGAGATGTCGGCCGGCTGTATTATAAGCCCAAAATCCAGAAGCCCTTTATCAAGCCTCTCCATGATGTCCTCGGCATTGCCGCTATGAAAATCAAAAGTTATCGCGGGATATTTCTCACGCAATTGCTTTGCAACTTCCGCTACCGCTTTTATGCCGTTTGTCTCGCCTGCACCTATATAAATTTCTCCAGATACATCGCTGCGATTGCGCGTAAATTCGCTTATCGTTCTTTCCTCTATTTCCAGAATCTCTTCGGCTCTCCTTTTTAGCAAAAAACCGTCTTCAGTCAATCTGACACTATGGCTCCCGCGCACAAATAGCTTGCAGTCTAGCTCGCCTTCCAAATCCATAATCTGTTTGGAAAGTGCAGGCTGTGTGACATGCAGTACATTTGACGCTTTGGTAAAGCTGCCTTCGCGGGCTACCGCCAAAAAATATCTCAATACCCTCAATTCCATAATTTGCCTCTATGGTGCTTTTATCGCAAAATATGATATTACCGTCAAGAATATCATGATATAAATTATAAGTATTTGCTATATTTAAAAATTATGCGATAATTTACCTCGAAGATGCAAGATTACTTCCCAATTTTAACAAAAGGATAAAACATGAAAGGTAAAGTTGCAATAATAACTGGCGCAACCAGCGGGATTGGAAAGGCCACCGCTAAAATATTCGCAAGGGCGGGAGTCTGCGTAATGCTCGCCGCAAGGAGAGAAAAACTTTTAGAAGAAATAGTCTCATCGCTATCGTCCGAGGGTTTTAACGCAGATTACTCAGTATGCGATGTCACGGACGAACCCCAGGTAAAAGCCATGATCGAAAGAACGGTAAAAAAGTTTGGCCGGCTTGATTTCGCATTTAATAACGCCGGAATAATGCCCGACGATATTGAAACATCAATGCTTCCATCTTACGAGTTCGACAAGGTAATTAACGCAAATTTGCGCAGCGTTTTTCTATGCATGAAATATGAGCTTGCGGAGATGTTAAAAAATGGGGAGTCCGGAGGAGCGATAGTTAATAATTCTTCAATAGGCGGCCTTATTGGAATGCCCGGACGCGCCGCATACCACGCCTCAAAACACGGCGTGATAGGCCTTACAAAATGCGCGGCTCTCGAATATGCAAGCCGCAATATAAGAGTGAATGCCGTATGCCCCGCAACAATAAAAACCCCAATGGTTGAGCGCATGATGCAATCAGGCGCGCTTACAAAAGTAATCGAACCCATAGGCAGAATGGGCCGACCGGAGGAAGTAGGCGAGTCAGTCCTGTGGCTATGCAGCGACGGCGCCGGTTTTACAACAGGGCAAGCGATAGCAATAGACGGAGGATATACCGCCCAGTAAGAATATTCGGAAGGCAAAATTATGAAAAAAATAAAATATATTGCGCTGATGCTTCTTATTGGAATATTCACGGCAACCGCGCCCGCTACTGAAATTAAGGAGAACAATTCAATGCAAAATAGACACATAACCCTTAGCATAAAATCCGGTAAAACATATACGGCAACTCTGGCAGACAATTCCTCTGCAAGAGCTTTAATCAGGCTGCTTGAAAAGTCGGATATTTCAATTGAAATGCAGGACTACGCGAATATGGAAAAAGTAGGCCCCCTCGGTAGCACCCTGCCCCGCAACGACGAACAAATAACTACTGCCTGCGGAGATCTAATTCTCTATCAAGGCAAGTACTTTGTTATCTATTATGCCCCCAACTCCTGGAATTTTACAAGACTTGGGGAAATAGAGGATGTAAACGATGATGAACTAAAAACGTCACTCGGTGCAGGCAACGTTTTAGTCACAATTTCTATAAATAAACATAACCTATGAAAAAAATAAATTCTTTAAAAGTTATTTTTTTAGGGCTTATCGCGCTAACAATAAATATGCAAAATATTATGGCACATGAAAAAATTACACAAGACGCGGGGCGCCTACAACTCGGCGACTTCTCTCCAAAATTTGCAGAACTGAACGACGACGTCCTCTTCGGAGAAATTTGGAACCGTCCGGGGCTAACCCCGCGCGAACGCAGCTTGGTAACCGTCGCTACGCTGATTGGCAAGGGGATTGTAGATTCTTCGCTTGCGCACCACCTAAAGTTTGCAAAACAAAACGGAGTCACGCGGACTGAAATATCCGAGATGCTTACCCATATTGCATTTTATGCTGGCTGGCCCAATGTCTGGGGAGCTTTCCGCCTTGCAAAAGATATTTGGGCAGACGATTCGCAAGACAGCGGAGCCCTTGCCAATTTTCAGCGTGAAATGATTTTCCCTATTGGAGAACCCAACAAGGCATATGCAAAATACTTTGTGGGCAACAGTTATCTTGCGCGAATATCGGCAGAGCAAATAGCATTTTCAAATGTCACCTTTGAACCGCGCTGTAGAAACAACTGGCACATCCACCGCGCCTCAAAGGGAGGCGGGCAAATGTTAGTGTGCGTCGCCGGCAAAGGATGGTATCAAGAATGTGGAAAGCCCGCAAGACAGCTTCTGCCTGGAGATGTCGTAAATATACCCGCAAACGTCAAACACTGGCACGGCGCGGCGGGCGACAGCTGGTTCGCACATTTGGCTTTTGAAGTTCCCGGAGAAGGCACTTCCAACGAATGGCTGGAACCCGTTAGCGACGAAGAATTCGATAAATTGGAAAAATAAAACGACAATAATAAGGCAAAATATGTTAAGAAATATAGACAGGAGAAAATTTTTTAAAAATTCGGCACTTTTGTGCGCACTAATGGGCGCAAACCCGTCGGTTTTTGCAAACCTGCCGAAAAATTCTGAAAAAGTAGGTTTCAATAGCCCGGATAGCCTTCCTTTAATAAAACGCCGCACACTTGGCACGGGGAAGGCGGCAATGGAAGTTTCCGCCATAGGGCTTGGCTGCATGGGAATGAGCCACGGGCACGGCCCCGCACGCGATAAAAAGGCCATGTTAAATCTGATAGCCGAGGCAGTAGATCTCGGGGTGGATTTTTTTGATACGGCGGAGGCGTATGGTCCGCATACAAACGAGGAACTTTTGGGAGAAGCGCTCTACCCGTATAGAGATCGCGTAAAAATAGGAAGTAAATTTGGGCTATATTATCCAAACGGCAAGCAGTTGGAGGACGCCCGTCCGGAGCGCATACGCGAAGCGCTCGATGCCTCTTTAAAACGCCTAAAAACAGACCATATAGACATCTATTACCAACACCGCATCGACAACAAAGTGCCGATTGAAGATGTTGCGGGAACTATGCGCGAACTTGCCGATGCGGGAAAAATTCTGCATTGGGGAATGAGCGAACCCAATATTGAAACAATACGCCGCGCGCACAAGGAATTTCCGATTACAGCCGTAGAGAATCAATATGCACTCACTTTCCGATTGCACGAGAAAAATACCTTTCCCGTATTGGAAGAACTCGGCATAGGCCTTGTTGCATACAGTCCGCTCGACAGAGGATATCTGGGCGGCGATATGGACGCAAATACGCGTTTTGACCCCAAACTTGACATGCGTGCAAACTTTCCGCGTATGGAACCTTGGGCTATGGCAAAAAATAGGATTTTCATAGAACTGCTCGACAGGATAGGAAAGGCAAAGCGGGCAAGCTGCGCACAAGTTGCGCTCTCTTGGATTCTGCATCAAAAGCCGTGGATAGTCCCTATTCCCGAAACGACAAAACGCGCGCATCTATTGGAGAATCTTCGCGCGCCGAGCTTGGCTTTCACCAAGGAGGAAATAACAAGTATAAACTCGCTTTTAGCAAAAATGATTCCCGCCGGAGAACGCTACAAGCCCGGCAGCGATATGGCAAGAAGCGTTTACAACCTAATATAAGGGCACATATGGCTACGGAGATTCCGTATATTCAGAAAAGCTCGTCAAGATATAAAAGGAGCATATTCCAGCAACATTGCCAAAGATTGACAGATGCATGCGGGAAATACGCTCCCTCCCTATGGATAAGATTAAACAATCTAAGACTGCAAATTTTAACATTCGTAAAGAAAAATTCTAACGTAGCGCAATATAAGAATCGGACAAAATAAATATGTATTATTATAAAAATACAGTTTCAAAAGCAGCGCGGCGTTTTTCTTGCACGGCAAAATCTGTAAAATTTAAGCATCTATAAATCAGAAGGAACATAGAATATGAAAACTCGAATATTGGGCAAAAACGGGCTAAAAGTTTCATCAGTCGGGCTTGGCTGCATGGGGTTTACCCAGAGCTATCCCCCATTCCCAGATAAGAACGAATCAATACGCGTAATGCGCAAAGCCTTTGAATTGGGAGTAAACTTCTTCGACACGGCAGAAGTATATAGTATGTACAAAAACGAAGAATTGGTGGGAGAAGCCTTGGAACCATTTCGCAAAGACGTAGTAATTGCCACAAAATTCGGATACGATATTGAAAATATGCGCCTTGATAAAAGCAACCGGCCTGTAAACTTGTGCAGCTCGCCTAAGTCAATTCGCAAATCCGTGGAGGGGTCTTTGCGCAGATTGCGGACAGACTACATCGACTTGTACTATCAACACAGGGTAGATCCCAACGTTCCGATAGAGGAAGTCGCCGAAACTGTCGGAGAATTAATAAAAGAAGGGAAAGTCCTACACTGGGGGTTATCCGAAGCGGCGGCGCCGACTATTTGTAGGGCGCATGCCGTATGCCCGTTGACGGCTGTCCAGAGCGAGTATTCAATGTGGTATAGAAGGGCTGAAAACGAATTGTTTCCGACTTTGAAGGAATTAGGCATAGGGTTTGTTGCATTCAGCCCTCTTGGGAAAGCTGTTTTAACCGGACGCTTTAACCAGAGCACAACTTTTGGCAGCGACGACTTCCGTTCAACAATCCCAAGATTTCAGGGAGAGAATTTTAAGCACAATATGGAGCTTGTTGATTATGTAAAAAACCTTGCGAAGTCCAAAGGGACAACCCCTGCCCGAATTGCCATCGGTTGGATACTTGCGCAGGAAGATTGGATTGTCCCGATACCGGGCACAAAGCGCATTGAACGCATAGAAGAAAATATCGGAGGAGAGAATGTTCAATTTTCATCGGAAGAACTTGCGGAGATTAAAGAGCATCTTGAGAGGATAAAGATAGAGGGAAGGCGCTATCCGGAAGAGCAGGAAAAATTGACGTATAAATAAAACGTATAATAGAAAATTACTGCGCCCAACGCAACCCCGCATCTTGGCAGGTTCACCGCTGGCGACAATCAGATTTTCTTACAACTTGAGCGGCAAGGTTTATTTGTTATCCGCATGAAAATTCGGTAAAAAAAACTTATGCAAAAAGGGCTTCCCAAAATTGGGAAGCCCTTTTTAGTTATTCATGAAAGAACACTATTTTCTTCTGAGATAAGCAACAAAGGCGAGCGCCAAAACCCCGAATACTGCCGCATAAATTGAGGGTTCCGGGATTGCAGAGCCAATGTGTATATTGCCCATTTCATAATCAGCAGCCCATTCGTTCCCTTCTGAATCAAACACAGTGAGATTGCTGCCGCTTTCCAATGCCGCAAGGACAACTGAGCTATCTGCAAAAACATTGTCAAAATTGAAATCGAACTCCTCGCCCGTCGCAAAGCTGCCGTTTTCAAATATAATTGAAATCGAGTTAAAATTGGTTTCCGCGATAAGAGAAACCTTCGCTGTTGATTCCACCAATAGCCTATCAACATCAAAAGAGTTAGCAAATTCAACATCGCTTGTCCCTTTTATTTCCACCACGTCGATTTCAGAAAGCTTTCCATTAAATGTTCCGGAGAATGAGTTGGAAGAATCCCCGAAAGTTAATTTTGAATCGCCTTCGACAGTGCCTCCATTCTGGCCGCCGCCATATATTGTTCCGCTAAAAGAAACATCTCCGGAGTCGCCGACAAAAATTATGTTTGAATCTCCCTTGACACTTGTAAGTTTTCCAGAGCCACCGGCATATATGTCGCCTCCGATAGTGCCTCCGGAAATTTTTACTTCTGCGGATTTTTCAATAACGCTTGAAGATGTGTCGTCCAAGGCGAATCCCCCAGCGTAAATATTGCCTGAAATATTTGTTCCAGAAATTTCAATAGTGGAGCTTCCCTTTAGAGTCGCAGTCGCACCTGACGCCGCTGCGCTACCGCCATAAACATTTCCTTCTCCTTGGGAAGTCGAGCCGTAATAATTCACTATTTTTCCCCCCACAAGTTTTGTGGAAACATTTCCCTCAATCGTGCTATTTGCTCCGTTATACGCATAATCCCCGGCAAAAAGCATATTCACGGAAGCATTGTTTATTTCCGATGCAACTCCGCCTTTCAAAGTGGAAGATGCCTCATTAATTGCATAATTTCCGCCGATAAAAGTATAGATTTGCCCAGAGGAAATATTGGAATTTATATTGCCATTTACCACGGCATTGGCCTTTGTGTCTGCGCAGGATCCAGCATAAATATATGCGGGGGAAGTCCCATTTATATTTAAAGTAATATCTCCGTTTATGTTGGAAGATGAATTTTCACCATAAACATACGAACCGCCAGTGATTGACGAAGGCGTGCCGCCATTATAGGAAAAATCTGCGCCTTCTGCGGTCGTTATATTTATATTGCCGTTGATTGTCTCTTTGGCTCCGTCATGAACATAACCTCCACCGTTTAGAGAGTTTACATGGGCATTGTTTATTGTTACATTTGTTCCTCCGGAAATTGAAGAATTGCCTTCGCCCCCGCCCATTACCCAGTAGGCAGAAGCTCCGCCGTCGAGCGTGACATTTGTAGCGCCTTTTATTTCAGCACCGTCAAGGCCGCCGCCAGCAATCTGGTTTATATACACGCCGCCGTTTACATTGACGTTACTATCGCCTACTACAACGGTGTTTGCTCCCCAACTGCCGCCATAGACATTTCCAGACAATGTCCCGCCAGTAATATTAACTTGTGTAGAACCAACTGAAGAGGCCCCCTCACTGCCGCCATAGACATTTTCTTTTATCTCACCACCGGAGATTGTAATTTTCGACAAGCCATCGACATTTGCGTAATAGCCGCCGCCCGCCACATATTTATTTACAGTGCCTCCAGAAATTTCAACTGTGGACGAATCAACAGAAACATTCTGAGTAGCCTGCTCGCTCCAATTGGCAGCGCCGCCATAAATAAAAGCAACAGATCCAGATTTCATCTG
>UMAM01026608.1_pt1 | contig 11680 bp, 10 predicted proteins | sample 1963711 | NCBI WGS metagenome assembly UMAM01 (sample SAMEA4835916, study PRJEB28245) | human gut metagenome | biome: gut microbiome; material: fecal sample | place: Denmark | collected 2008
CTTCCGGGACAGCCGCTTGCTTATTGGTTAAGTGAAAAGTTTATAAGCATTTTTAACAACAAAACTTTGGCTGAATATGCCGATGCGCGTATTGGTATGGTTACGGGGGACAACGAAAGATTTTTGCGCCGTTGGAGTGAAGTGGACTATACAAAGTCGTATTATACAGCAACAGATCTAATACAGGCTGTTTATACGGGAAAGAAATGGTTTCCATTACAGAAAGGCGGCGGAAAGAGATATTGGTATGGTAACTTGGAGTATGTTGTTAATTATGAGCGAGATGGTTATGAATTAAAATTTTGCAATTCCATAGCCGGGAGAGTAAGATCTCACAATTATAATGGAAGTCAAGCATTCCAACCGGGAATTACTTGGAATAGTATTGGGACATCTGATATTATATGTAGAATTTCTGACAAGGGGTTTATTTATGATGCGGGTGGACCGCTATGTACTATAAACAACCGAGAGCATACCTATTATTTTTTGGGATTATTGACTTCGTGTGTTGCTGCCGAAATATACAAAAGCATTAACCCGACAATCAATTATACACCCGGAACGTTACTCTCATTGCCTGTCGTGCAGGTTGAATGCGAGCAAAAAGAGAGTATAGATGAGTTAGTTGGGAGTTGCATTTCTAAGTCAAAACAGGAATGGGATAGTTTTGAGGAGTCTTGGGATTTCAAAAAACATCCGCTAATCTAATTTGCAGGAAGTATCTTCCTGCATAGGAGGATATATGAATACTGCAACAGCAGAAAAACAAAACAAGATTATGTACATATCGCAGGCAGAAAACTTTTCTAAAATCCCCGGAAGTCCGGTTGCTTATTGGATAAGCAAACAGTTTCTGAACATATTTGATAGTCCATCTTTCTATGATATGTCAATATCTGATGGCAAAAACGTCACAGGGGATAACGATCGTTTTTTGCGGTTATTGTGGGAAGTGGACGCTTCAAAAGTTGGTGTTGGGAAAAAATATCTTAAGTATTTGAAGGGTGGTCCGTATCGCAAATGGTATGGTAATGTCGAGTATTTAATTGATTGGAGTGCGACCGCGAGGGATTTCTATCACAAGGATAAAGTGTCCAGAATTATTCCCGAATACCTTTGGTATAGAGAGGGCATATCTTGGACTTTGATAGCATCAACCGCACCGAGTTTTCGTTATAAAATGAAAGACTCGACTTTTGATGGTGGCGGACTTACTATATTTCTAAAAGACGACACTTATCTAAAATATTATATGGCTATGTTTAATAGTAGTGTTTTCCCTGAGTTGGAAAAAATACTGAATCCTACTCTTAACTTATTAGTTAAAGATATTAGATCAATACCAATGATAATTAAAAAAGATAGAAAAGAGAAGGTCGATTGTTTGGTCGAATGTAATATTAAAGCTGCTCAGGATGATTGGAATTCGTTTGAAACATCGTGGGATTTCAAAAAACATCCGCTGATATAAAAGGACAGTTTTAAGTATCAAAACTTGAAACAGGAGGGAATATGCTTTTTTCTAAAAGATATAGCGATTTGTTATCGCAAAACGATACCGATAAACAGGATGATTTTTTCGGCACGATTACTTTTGCAACGAAAAAAGATATTGTTGGTATTATGCGGACTTTCAGCGAACCCCAAAAGATTAGGACAAGCAGATACAACAAAGAAACAATAGAGATAGACGCTTTTAAGTACGCACTCGCTTTGTATAACCACGAAATCGGATATGACCTGTTTAACCTTGAAATGATGAATTTGGGGTATGGAATCCCTTCGGCGCAAGATCAATTGTGCGGGTTTACGGCTTGCCTTTTTGATGTAATCGAATTGCAATACGAAGTGTTATCTGCGAAAGAGAAGAAAGCATTTGCAAGCGAGATCAATAAAGTCTTTTCACAAAACGATATTCCGTGGCTATTGGCTGATGGGAAAATGGTCAAAATAGACGCGAAACAATTTGAAGTGGATTTGAAGCGAAGAACATTGGAAAAAGTGAAAGAACTGACGGATTGCGATCCGAAATTCAAGTCTGCTTACAATGAATTGCAGAAGGCTATTGAATTTTTCTCAAAAGGCGAATATCCGGAAGCGATTGTCAATGCCGAGAAGTGCTATGAAAGTGTTATGAAAATTGTTCTCGGATCTGAAAAAGGTAGTGCGAAAGCATTGACAGAAAAAGTGGCAGATCAATGCAATTTACCGAATACGATAAAACCGGTCGGATTTAAGGATAGCGTACTTATGAGCTTACCGTTTATTCGCAACAATGCGGCTTCGCACGGGGCAGGCGCAGTCGATTCGTCGATTTCAAAATCACTTGCAAACTTGGCAATCAATTTAGCGGCATCGTTATGCACTTATTTGATTGAAGAAAATAAAATGTTGACAAGCCAAAGCAATTAGCGGTGAATTAAAGAAGTGAGGACAAACAAAAATGGGCAGATTGATTGCAGATAAATATAAAGAATGGGAAGCGGAGTGCAACGAGAGATTTAATACGCTCAAAGCGAATGAAGAAGAACTCAACCGTATCTTTATTGATATTTACGGATTGCAGGACGAGCTTACCCCGGAAGTCGAAGATAAAGACGTTACGGTAAGAAAGGCGGACTTAATGAGAGAAATTAAGTCGCTGATTTCTTATGCTGTCGGTTGTATGTTCGGTAGGTACAGCCTTGACGTGGAAGGGCTTGTTTATGCGGGTGGAGAATGGGATAGCAGTAAGTATTCAACCTATATTCCCGATGCCGACAACATTATCCCTATATGCGACGACGAATACTTTGCGGACGATATTGTAGGCAAGTTCGTTAAGTTTGTCGAAGTGGTTTACGGCGCAGATACGCTCGAAGAGAATTTGAGATTTATTGCAGGCACGCTCGGCGGGAAAGGACTTCCGCGCGACGTTATCCGTGATTATTTCTTAAACGGATTTTATGCAGATCATCTCAAAGTATATCAAAAACGTCCTATCTATTGGCTATTCGATAGCGGCAAAAAGAACGGATTTAAGGCACTTATCTATATGCACCGTTATCAGCCGGACACGCTTGCAAGAATGAGAACGGACTATGTTCACGAACAACAAGCGCGTTATCGCACGGCAATAGACGACTGCAATCAAAGACTTCTGAATGCGAGCGGATCGGACAGGGTAACGCTTTCTAAAAAGTTGCAGACTCTTACGGCGCAGGCGGAAGAAATAGGCAAGTTTGAAGAAAAAGTACATCACCTTGCCGATATGATGATTTCTATTGACCTTGACGACGGTGTAAAGCATAACTACGAGATATTTAAGGACGTATTAGCACCGATAAAGTAACTTAGGAGGACGTATGGATACAGAGAAAGTTTTGGCTGACTTGAATCGAAGATTCGCCGCGCCATTGCCTGAATTTTATAAACGCAGAATCATCTTTTGGAAGGACGATGACAGAGAGTTTGAAGATAAACTCGACGAAATTACTCTGACCAATGCAAAGTTGATTGTTCTTACAGGCAAAAATAACTTTGAAATAAAGAAGCTGTTGACCGTTGATGATACTGTCAGCAATTTTCTCGTATATAATCCGTTTTCCTATACGGATAACCTTGAAAACGATTGGCTTTTGAACATAGAACTTTACAGCGAAGAGTTTTATGCCGATCTTAATTCCATTTGGATGGACGAAATGGGGCTTCCCGTTTCACCGATTATCAGAAGTTCGGTGCGCGGCTATCATAAGTTCTTTAATAGCAAAGAACGCCGTGCGAAAGTTGCGAGTATCGGCAAAAATATTACGACTGCGCCACAGTTACATTTGGCTGTTTTATCGGTTATTTGCGGCGCAAAAGATACCACGCCGAATGCGATTGTTCGAGCGGTGCTTTCCGCAGGACTTGATAATGAAAGCAACGAAATTTACCGTAGCATAACGACCTTTAATGCGGCAAAAGCGTTTTGGCTTTTAGTCGGACAAGCAACAGGGTATACGAGCGACGAGCCGAAGCTATCCGATCTTGCTTCGCACATAATGCTTACCGCATTATCGAGGACGATACGAGAAGAAAAGTTTGCGGCACTTGGCGCGTTTGTATCTGTACCACATCAAGCATACTGCTACGATTTCGTGTCGGAGTGGCTACATAGCGTTTATAACGACGGCTTGAAGCAGGTGGCGGAACAGATAGAAGAAAAACATCAACTCTATCGTCGATTAAGTCAACTTTCTATCGAAGAATTGTTCGGTACGGAGATATTCCCGTGCATAGACGAGTGTATTCTCTTCAAATTGATGACCGAAATAAAGGACGATTTCATTCGCACGGATGTCATAAGAAGAATTGTAGAAACACGCAGAACAACCGTTTGGTATCATTTTGTAGAGAACTATTATGAAGCAATCTATCAGGTTGCCGAAATGCAGGATTTCTATATCAAGCACTCAACGGGTTTTCACGCTGTTTCTGCAAAAGAAATATGGGATCTCTATACGTCAGAGTATTATAAAATGGATTCGTATTATCGGCAATTCAACCTGTTCTTTACGAATTGCTTAAAGGAATCAAACCCCGTCCTTGACGATATGATAAAGTCTGTCGCGGACAAAATCGAAGGCTTGTATTCCGTGTGGTTCTTGGGTGAACTCGGCAATAATTGGTCGGATATGTGCGCCGAAGAACTGCGTGATTACGGGCAGATTCAAGGCGTAATGCGGCAGGAGGATTTCTACACTAATAAAATCAGTCGCGCGGATAGCCGAATTTTTGTAATCATATCCGATGCAATGCGTTATGCGGTAGGAGTAAGTCTTGCGGAGCAATTAAAGATAGAAACGCAAAGTAAAGTTGACGTTTCGTCTTGTCAGGCGGTATTTCCGAGCATTACAAAATTCGGAATGGCAGCATTGCTTCCGCATAAGAAACTATCGGTAGTAGAGAAGAACGGTAGTGTTTCGGTACTTGCCGACGGCGAACCGACCGATAGTATTTATCGGGATAAGATATTAAAAGAAGCAAACAGAAACAGCGTTGCGGTAAAATACAGGGATATTATCGAGATGAAGCGTGTCGACAGGCAAGAGCTTATTAAGGGTATGGACGTGGTTTATATCTATCACGATAAGATAGACGAAACGGCGCATACTTCCGAAAAACTCGTATTTACGGCGTGCGACGAAGCCATTTCCGAAATAAAGAATATGGTGCGGATAATATGCAATGAGTTCCGCGGCACACGAGTTCTGATTACGGCGGATCACGGCTTCTTGTATACGGCAAAACCGCTTCTTGAAAGCGATAAGATTGACCGTTCGGACTTCGGCGGTAAAGAAGTAGAATATGCTCGTCGCTATGCCATTATGGAAAAGGGCGCAACGCCTGAATACCTGATGCCCGTGAAGTTTTTGGACGGAATGCAATATGACGGCTTTGCACCGAGAGAAAATATCCGCATAAAGATGAACGGCGGTGGTCTGAACTTTGTCCACGGCGGAATCAGTTTGCAAGAGTTGGTCGTTCCGATCATCGACTATCGGTTTGTCAGAAGCACAAACGCAGAGTATCAGAAAAACCGTGATAAATTCGATACGAAACCCGTAGAAATAGGGTTGCTTTCGGCAAGCAGAAAGATTTGCAATATGATATTCTCACTCAACTTCTATCAGAAAGAAGTGGTGGGCGGTATCAAAGTTCCCGAAACGTATGTGCTGTTCTTTACCGATGAAAACGGAACGCAGGTAAGCGACGTGGCAAAGATTATTGCCAATAAAACAAGCGAGAACGAGCAGGACAGAACGTTCAGATGCACGTTCAATCTGAAACCTATCAACTATAATAATCGAGCGAAGTATTATCTTGTGATGAAAGACGAAGCAGGATTACAAACGCCACAGAAAGAAGAATTTCAAATCGACATAGCCTTTTCTGTCGGGGAATTCAGTTTTTTCGGTGACGAGAACTGACGGAGGGTATGGTGATGGAAGAAGCAATGAAAAGCAATCGGGAAGAAATAAAGGAAAAACTTCGGGAAACCTTTGACGGGAAGATTGTCCGCAAAGATCTTACCAAGCAGATAAAAGAAGGCGCAAACGTTCCCGTTTATGTGTTGGAGTTTTTGCTCGGACAGTATTGCAGTTCCGATGATCCTGCAATTATCGAAGAGGGCGTTCAAAAGGTTAAACGTATTTTGGCGGATAATTTCGTTCGCCCGGACGAAGCGCAAAAAATTCTGTCCATCCTGCGTAAAAACGGAAGCCACACGGTAATAGATATGATTACGGTCGAACTCAATATCAGAGATGACCGTTTCTATGCGACGTTTTCTAATTTAGGACTGCGTGGTATTCCTATTGCGGACGAATATCCCGAAAAGCACGACAGATTGCTTTGCGGCGGTATTTGGTGTATCGTTCAACTCGAATACGAATACATAGAAGAAGAGAAGAACGATTGTCCTATACACATCAGAAAACTTACGCCGATTCAGATGCCGCACGTTGACTTGGACGAGTTGAAGCGCGGCAGAAAGAATTTCACAAAAGACGAGTGGATAGACGTTTTGTTGCGTTCTATCGGAATGGAGCCGGACACGCTTTCTTATAGGGAAAAGTGGCTCTTAATAACAAGAATGTTGCCCCTTGTCGAAAACAATTTCAATTTATGCGAACTCGGACCGAGAAGTACGGGTAAGTCGCATTTATATAAGGAAATATCGCCTAACAGTATTCTTGTTTCGGGCGGGCAGACAACGGTTGCGAACTTGTTTTACAATATGAGCAGGAAGTCCGTAGGACTTGTCGGATTGTGGGACTGCGTTGCGTTCGATGAAGTTGCGGGTATCAGATTTAAGGACAAAGACGGCATACAGATAATGAAAGACTATATGGCGTCAGGATCGTTTGCCCGTGGCAAAGAAGAAAAAGCGGCTTCGGCGTCTATGGTGTTTGTCGGCAATATCAATCAGAGCGTTGACGTATTGTTGAAAACGTCAAGCCTGTTTGATCCTTTCCCGCCCGAAATGGGAACGGATACCGCATTTTTAGACCGTATGCACTGTTATCTTCCCGGTTGGGAAGTTCCGAAATTCCGTCCCGAACACTTTACGAACGATTACGGTTTTATAACCGATTACCTTGCCGAGTTTATCAGGGAATTGCGAAAAGAACAATATGGCGACGCGTTGGACAGATATTTCCGTCTTGGAAAGAATCTGAATCAGCGCGATACCATTGCCGTTCGCAAGATGATAGACGGGTATTTGAAGCTGTTGTATCCCGACGGAGAGTTTTCAAAGGACGATTTGGAAGAAATCGTTAAGATTTCCCTTGAAATGCGTCGCAGAGTAAAAGAACAACTCAAAAAACTCGGCGGAATGGAATTCTACGACGTTAATTTCTCTTATATAGACAACGAAACCTTTGAAGAAAAGTACGTTGCCGTTCCCGAACAGGGCGGCGGAAAACTGATTCCCGATGGAATATGCAATCCGGGACAAGTATATACCGTTTCGCGCGGAAAATCAGGAATGATTGGTCTTTTCAGACTTGAAAGTCAGATGTTACCCGGTAACGGAAAATTTGAAAGAACGGGACTCGGCGCAGACAGAGATGCGAAAGAGGCAACAAATACCGCATTCAATTTCTTAAAAGCAAACAGCAACAGAATCAGCGGCTCAATCAGCACAACTACGAAAGACTATATTATCAACTATCAAGACCTTCAAGGCATAGGAATTACAGGCAAACTTGCTTTGCCTACGTTGATTTCGCTGTGTTCTATTGCTCTCGGAAGATCCACGCTTGCAAATCTTGTAGTAATCGGGGATATTTCGATTAGCGGAACGCTTATTAAAGCCGATGAGCTTGCAAATGTTTTACAGGTTTGTCTTGATTCGGGAGCGAAAAAGGTTTTGTTACCAAGCACGTCGTTCGTAGATTTTGCCACCGTTCCGGCAGACTTGATGAGTGCGTTTCAGTTGATTCCTTATACTTCGGCAGAAGATGCCGTATATAAAGCACTCGGTGTCGAGTAATATTCTTATAAGTTAATGTAAAAATGATTTGAGAAATGACAAGTCGGGATAGGATAACCTGTTCCGACTTTTCTTTTACTACGCAGAACAGATTGAAAAAATCGGAAAAATATGCTATAATATAAGAAACCGAAAGGGGTGAGAATTATGGCAAATCGTATGAGTGTCATAAACTCATTATCAATACGAGGAGAATAACGATGAAAATAAAAGATTTATTCTTGAATATAAATAATCCCGTATATGGTGCAATTAATAGTGAAAGGGATTTCCGAAAAACACAACAAAAAATATCAAATAACATAGAAAACAGCCTTCAAATGATAGCATAAAGTCGGATATTCGTAAAAGAATGTTCGACTTTTTGATTTAATATAAAAAACAGAAAGAGAGAACAATGCAAAAGTTTTCTCTTTTTTATGCCGTTTTGAGGGGTGATTTCCTGTTTGCAGTGAGAAAAATTATAATAAAAATAGTAAAGATAAAGGAAAACTTATGAAATATAAAGAATGTTTGCATGAGATGTTTAGGTAACTAATAAATAAATTAAGTTACCCTATGCTAACCATTTGATTTTTTTGTTGTCAATCTGTATAATATAATTAAAGAAGAAAATGATTTTGGACAATGGACGGATTTTGCCGGAATGTTAAAAAGAGATAATGCTTGTCAATTCGTGATAGTTAATAAAACATATTCTAATGTGGTGCAAGTAATACTTGCAAGAGCAAACATAGAGGAGAAAAGGTATTCGTTACAGAATAAAAATGAGATAGAGAAGCGAAAAAGATAACTGAATTGTAATTCAGAACTTAATAAGTTTTAATCGTTGCAAAGGAGAAGGTATGAAAAAGATTCATTTCGAGGTGAAAACGGACGGATTTTACGGCGCGTATTGGAAAAATAAAAAAGAGACGAACAGCGCGATAATTGCCATGCTCGGTGACGATGCGGAGGATTATATGGCGAAGTCATGCGTAAAATGGCTTATGAAGAAAGGCGTAAACGTGCTTACGATGTCTCCGGGAAAGAAAAATTACAGCCACCATAATTATCCGCTCGAAAGGATCGAAAAAGCTATAGAGTGGCTCAAAAACAACGGAAACAAAAAAATAGGCATCGTGGGTGGCTCTACCACCGGTACGCTTGCGCTGACCGCTGCGTCGTATTTTCCTGACATTACGCTTACAATAGCGATGACAGCAAGCGATTTTATATGGCAGGGATTTGAACAAGGCAAAAAAGACGGCTGTAGAGAGTGGCCTATCGAGGGGGAATCGCTGTTTTCATATTGTGGAAAGCCGTTGCCGTATATGCCGTTTTGTTATAAGCACCCCGAGTATTGGCAGGTAGTGAAATCGGAGACAAAGAAGTCGGGAAATATGATCGATTCTAAAAAGATTTTTGACGACTCGGAAGAGGCGCATCCCATCACCGAAGACGAATTTATAAAAATCGAAAACATAAAGGGCAAACTTCTTATGATAGGCTCGGAAGACGATTGTTTATGGAACGCTGCAAAATACGTTAAAAGAGCGGAAAAGCGATTGTCCGAAAAATCGCACGATTGTGACGCAGAATTTGTCACATATAAGCACGGTTCACACTTTGTTTTCCCCGAAAGCCTTTTTAAAACCATTTTCCCTATCGGGGCGAACATCCTTTTGAAAGTTATGTTCAAAGCGGCGAAAGAGTTCCCGAAAGAATGTAAGGAAACGAGAATTGATATAGATAAAAGACTTTCAAAAGCCATAAAGGAGTGGATAAACAAATGAAATACGGTTTTATTCAGAAGTTAATGTGGGCAGGTTATAAAGGGACATTTAAAAAACAGCTTTCCGAAGCGTTAAGAGAATCCGACCCGAAGGCCGTTATGAAAGAGGCTCATAAAAAATACAAGGAAATTCTGGCAGACGTAACAGAGTTTGAAAAAGGCGACAGATTTTTAATCAATATATTAAGTTGCGCATTGCTTTCGTCAATTTTGCTCTCGGTAAAAAATAAGTATACATTGGAAGAAGTGCGCATTTATTACCGCGGTGCGATGTGCGACAATTTCTTGACGAAAGTCGCATCGAAGAAAAGTAAGGCGTACACCGAGAAGGGTAGAGAATTACTTAAACAGCAAGCCGAAAAAAGCGAGATTTTGGCTGCTAAAAACCCTTATTCGTGGAGATTTGCCGTTGAAGACGGAAAGACGATAAATCAGTATACCGCAACTTTTTACACTTGCGGAATCTGTTATCTCATGACCAAACTCGGACTTAAAGAGTATATACCCGCAATGTGTACGCTTGACTACGATATGGCGGCTCTTAACAATACGGTTTTCACAAGGGAATATACCTTAGCGGGCGGCGGAGCATATTGCGATTGCCATTACGACCATAAAGGATAAATAATGAATTGCTCGAATTGTACAAATTATTTAAGAGAAACAAAAATACTCGATTATTCATCTAAACAAATTCAACTGCTTGTAGAAGGTCGTGGGTGGAAGAATTTACCGGAAACGGAACGGGTGAAAGCAATTTATAATTTCGTTAAAGATGAGATTTTATTCGGATATAACGTTGACGACGGCGTAAAGGCGAGTCGGGTGCTGAAAGACGGATACGGGCAATGCAACACCAAGGGGACGCTTTTTATGGCTCTTCTTCGTGCCTCGGGTATTCCTTGCCGAATACATGGTTTTATGATAGATAAAATTCTGCAGAAAGGTGCGATGACGGGTTTGGTGTATAAGTTTGCGCCCGACGAGATTTTCCACAGTTATGTAGAAGCGTACGTTTGCGGGGAATGGTATAACCTCGAAGGGTTTATTCTCGATAAAAAATACCTTTCCGCATTGCAAAAAATTTTTAAGCCGAATAATGACGGTTCGTTTATCGGTTACGGCGTTGCGACGAAAAACTTTATAAATCCGCCGGTCGAATTTAATTGTTGCAATACCTATATACAAAAAGAGGGAATCGTTCGAGATTTCGGAGTGTATGACGAGCCCGATTCTCTTCTGAGAGAACATGGACAGACGATGAACTTATTAAAAAAGTGCGTTTATCGACTTATAGGCAGACATTTGATGAATAATAACGTGAAGAAAATCAGAAATCGTTCGGTATGATTAGCCGGAGGCAATGGCGTTCGAACAGAAAAAATATTCGGCTTTACCGTCGTTTGTAAATAACGACATACACGCCGAAAGGAGTAATATACGGATCCGGTAATGCTAAAAATTATGTCGTGGCTTGGGATAATAGGGCATGCAAACAATATGTATGGTCGTAAAACGGTCATCGGCATAGTAAAATAAAGAAATAAAAAACAAAGAGAATAACGCAGTATAGCGAATAATAGGAGATAAATATGGGATTTTTTGAAAATACACGAAAGCCACAAGGATTCGGTGGGAGGATAATGGTAAAAATGATGAACACCGGTCATAGTAAGTTGGCAAAGTGGGGTTTTACCAAAATTTACACAAAGTTGGATTCTAAGGTATTGGATATCGGTTGTGGCGGTGGGGCAAATATTGTCAACTGGATAAAAAAATGTTCAACAGGGCATGTGACAGGGATAGATTATTCAAAAGTCAGCGTAGAGGAATCGAAAAAACTAAATGCTATCGCAATCAAGCAAGGCAGGTGTGATATTGTT
>UMAM01006658.1_pt1 | contig 11677 bp, 10 predicted proteins | sample 1963711 | NCBI WGS metagenome assembly UMAM01 (sample SAMEA4835916, study PRJEB28245) | human gut metagenome | biome: gut microbiome; material: fecal sample | place: Denmark | collected 2008
GCGAAAGAGCATGAGATAGACATTATGCGCAGGGACAATTACGGTGAAATATTCTTAAACCCGAGACTGCTTGCAAATATGGTGCCTATAAAGGACGATCCGGACAGGGTCTTCGCTTTTTGCCTCGGGTCGCTCCCGCAGCTCGACATGTATCTATCGGGGGGACAGCTCGATTCCTGCGTTTACGACGATTGGTACGGTTGGGGTTATTTCGCAATGCGCACACTTGCGGAAAAGGTTGTCGAAAAGCGCGACCCCTCAAAGAAGGAAGAGCTTTTAAAGCCTCTGATTGCGACTCCAAAAAATGTGGACTCATTTAGAAAAGACTGGGCGAGATGGCTGCGGTAGCTTTTTTTGCAAGCCATTTATGCGCCTTTGCAGAGTGGCATAAAGCCTGAGTGCATTGTTGCTTTATTGCGCGAAAAAAAACTCCAATTTTTATTTCGCGCGGCACATGCCTGCCGCATCTATTCCCATATTTTTTTGACCAAGTTTTCCACAGTAAAAGGCGACTTTAAGAATTTAAAACTTTCATCGATTTTCTGTGCGACACTCCTCGAATTTGCCTTCTTTTAGCCCTCTGCTTGCGGCTTTAAAAATGCGGATATTCAATCTTATTGGGTCTAAATTTCCTGATGGATTTTTTCATCTAAAATTTCTTTAGAATGCCCGCTGGATTCCTATCGGTGCAGCAAGCCGCAATATGTAAATGCTGGGTGTATGTGAAGCGCTCCCTATGTATGCGTTTTCCAGTGAAATGAAACATTCTTTTGAGAAAACGGCGCATAAAATTTTTTGCTATTTTCCGTTTTCAGGTTTTATTGTAAAAAAAGAAACAGTTGATTGAGGCTCAAAACGCTGTCATTCCCTCCGCGCGCATAAATCGCGAAAAATCCCTTGTCTAAAATGACGGGTGCAGGCGGCGCAAATAAAAAAATTAGTCTGCCGAGCTGAAAGTTAAGGTAATTGTATGCTGCTGCTTGTCCGGCGGGGGCATCAGAGATATCGACTTGAATGTAGTGGCGACCGAGTTGTCGAAAGCCGAATTGCCGCTGTTTCTTATAATGCGGAAGGACGATATAACGCCGCTTTTAGATACGACAAACGATATTTCCGTTTCGAGTTCCTCGTATAAATCTTGCGGAGGAACCCAGTTGCGCTTTGCCATCGAGTGGATATATTGCGCGTATGCTGCGAGCTCGTTTTTCATCGCGGCCCCAGTTGTGGCGGACGCCGATATATTTGCTATTCGGTTTATGTTGGAGAAATTTGCCTTTACGCTCCCCACCTTTACTTTTCGCGGAGTCGTGCGCTGGCGCTGGGGTTTGGCATTGCGCTTTTCGGGGTTCTTCTTCAAAAAATCCTCGTATGAAACCTTCTTTTGCGGTTTGGGCTTAGGGGTTGGGTTTGGCTTTGGAGCGGGCGTCGGTTTCGGCGCGGGCGCGGGTTCCGGTTCCGGTTCGGGAGCAGGCTCGGGCTCAGGCTGCGGTTCGGGAATTTCAAGCTTTTTGATTTCCTCGATTTTGGGCTGGGTAATCTGCGTTTCTTGCGGTGCGGGTGCGGGCTCGGGCTCGGGCTGCGGAGAAGGCTCTACAATATCAAAAACTACGGGCTGTTGGGGCTGTTCGTCTGTCTTTAATACTGTCTTCACAAATACGGCAACTACTGCCGCAAGCGCCACTGCCGCGTGGAGCGCGATGGAGCAATATGCACCAAGTTTGGCGTTGTTGCTTTCGGCCATTTTATTTCACTTCCGTGTCGAGATGCAGCTTCGTCAGGTTGTTGCGCTTTATGGCGTCGATGACGTCGACAACTTTTTGGTATATCAGATTGCGGTCTGCCCTAAGGCTTATCGCTGGAGGATCCTGCGTCTTTGAAAGCGACGCCAATAACGAATTTAACTCCACCAAATCAACAGGCTGTTTTCCCCAGTATATTTGCCCGTCCGCCTTTATCGTTATTAGCTGGAAGTCGATGTCGGGGCGGGCGCTTGCGCTGTTCGCGTCCTGCTTGGGAAGGTTTACGGGAATTGTCTGCTCGAGCAACGGGGTGCTTATCATAAATATTATAAGCAACGAAAACGCCAAGTCCATAAGCGGCGTTACGTTTAGCTCCGTCATTGCGGCGGGCGGTGTTCGTCGTCTTATTTTCATCGGATTTTAGTCGTCGAAGTCGCGGGGTGGGGTCGGAGATGAATCGTCGTCGTCGAGTGAGAAGTCTATTATCTGCGCTTTTTCTGTGGAGGAATCGGCATTTTTTTGTCTGTCCGCCTCGTTGCGGGCAAAGTCCTTTACGTCGGCAATTTTTTGCTGGTTTGCGACAGCCGGAGCATTTGCTGGGGATTGCACGGGCGGCGGAGGAACTTGTTCGGCGCGGGCTTGGTGTTGCTGAATGGTTGGGGCGTATTCAGCGCGCGGAGCTTGTTGCTGGGAAGGGTATGAATATTCAGTACGCGTTTCTTGCGGCTGGACTGGGCGGGCGTATTCGGGGCGCGGGGCTTGCGGCTGGGCTGTGTACGCGTATTCGGGGCGCGGGGTTTGCGGCTGAGAAGGGTATTGATATTCAGAGCGCGGAGCCGATTCTGCGGACTGGAAGGAGTATGGATATTGTTGCGCATTACCCGAAGTGTTTTGTGGTTGTGCCGAGTATATCGTGCGTATGCGCATTTCTATAATGTCGGATAGCAGGCTTGCGAAGTTTTCGGTGTCGGTCATGAGCTCGCGCGATTGGCTTGTCAAATAGTTGTACCCGATGACCGCAGGTATTGCCACACACAGCCCTGCCACTGTCGTTAGAAGGGCCCCCGCGACGCCCGGCGCGAGCTGCTGCAAAGTGACGGACGCTTGTGCGCTCATCGAGCCGAAGCTGTCCATTACGCCCCATACGGTTCCGAGAAGCCCGAGAAACGGGGCGCCACTAATTACCGTTCCGAGAAGAATCATTCTGGACTCGTACTTCATCAGCTGGCGCGACAGCGAGCGTTGAAGGGCGTTGTCTACAAATGTCATTGCGGAATTTTTATCATCGGCGGAAGCGGCGTTTTGTGCGCCAGACTGTTCGAGGGCGGAAGCGGCGTCGCGCAGGATTTCCGCGTATGGGCCTGATAGCCTGCGCATTGCCGCGGCTTCGGCCACTGAATTTGTCTGGGCGACGGCTTTTGCTGTTGCCGAATTCTGCCTTTTCATCTCCGACAAGTCCGCCTTTTTGCAGAACATTGCTCCCCAAGCCAAGAGGCTGAACCCCAATAGTATGATTATTATTACTTGTCCCGCAAAATTAGACTGGAAGAAGTAGTCCGTAAGCGACGAAGCCACTACGGGGTTTACATAGAAATCCGATAAAAATGTGCCATGCATGCCGTATTAATATTTCATGGAACTGCAAAAAATCGAGAATAATTTTCGCATAGGCGGCGTTTTGGGTAGTTTATTGCGATTTTTCTTAAAACTTGCGGAATAATTCCACATTTTTTTGCAATGCGAAAAAAATAGTTGAAAGTCTGTTTGGTTCAGTTAGTGTCGTCTTAATGTGACGGCTTAATTGTATTGATTAGGCGTATATGCCTGTTTGGGGGCGTCGGCGCGGTTCATTCGGAATCGGATTTCGGGCTCTATGCTGCATGTCGCCATCAGTATAGATGAGTCTTTGAGTATTTTCAATAAACGTAAAAAAAGGATATAGAAATGGCATCACCAAGACCTCTAAATGTAGGACTCGTAGGCGGTGGTTGCGGCGCATTCATAGCCCAACCCCATCAAAAGGCGATTTTTTCGGACGGAACTCGCCGTGTAGTTGCGGGAGCGTTGCACCCGGATCCGAAAATTGCAATGGACGAGGCTGCAAAATGGCCCTATCCTATAAAGGGATACCCGTCGTACGTGGATATGATTAACGACCAGAAAAATCTGCCAGACGACGAAAAGCTTGACTACATTTTGATAGTAACCCCAAATTTCGTCCATTTTGATCCCGCCCTGAAAGCCATAGAGGCCGGAATCCCAGTCATGTGCGAAAAGCCCCTCACGGTAAACCGCGAGCAGGCCGACATCCTCACCGAGGAAGCCACAAAGCGCGGATTGCCGTTTGCAGTGGCTCATACGTACCTTGGACATTGGACTTCATGGCTTTCGCGCTTTATAGTGACGAGCGGCCTGCTGGGCGAAATACGCTGGGCGGACGCTTCCTACATACAGGGATGGCTCGCTAAGAAAAATGAAAAGAGCGCGAATTGGAGGACAGATCCGAAATTCTCCGGAGGTTCCCTTTGCCTTGGCGACATTGGCACACACGCATTGATGCAGCTGCGCTTTGTCACTGGTCTCGACGTCACGAAAGTTTCTGCGCATATGGAGTCGATAGTCAACAATCTCGACGACCATTCCACAGTGTATTGCGAGCTTTCAAACGGCGCAAAAGCCATGGTAAGAGCTTCGCAGATAAGCATAGGGCATAAGAACGACCTCGCTCTTGAAGTCGTAGGTTCCGAGGGTACGCTCGTATGGCGCCAGGAAGAATCGGAGAAAGTAAAGATAATGCTTCCCGGACAGCCCGACAGAATATATTGGCGCGGCAATGTAATGCCCAATGACGGCTTCTTCAAGGATATCCCCGAAGCTCTTCTCAAAGAGCCGAAAATTCCGGCCGGCCACTGCGAGGGCTTCCACGATGCCTACGCGAGGCTCCACCGCGAATTTGAAAAAGACATTCGCGCATGGAAGGAAGGCAAACCCTTCTCGTACGACCACACCCGCTACGCGACTGTTCTCGACGGGCGCATGGGATTGGCCTTTATCGACGCTTGCTTGGAGAGCAATAAGAACTCCGCTGCGTGGGTCGAAATCAAGTAGCTTTGCCTGCGTGCAAAATTAGCCGCGGCGGTTTGAGAATAGCGCGCCGCGCTTTTTTGCTTAATCTAATTTGCCAATGAAACGGGAACTCAAAGTTTCCCGTTTTTTTTACATTGCGCTAAAATCAAATATGCATATGTTGATGCTAGTATAATTATTGATGTGGCTTTAAATACTTTAATATAATAATGAATATAGATATAAAACATTCGTTGCTGACTAAAGAATCATCGAATTTTATAAAAGGAGTGTTGATAGCGTTTGTTGTATTTGGACATAATATGTTTATAACATCGGTACACTCAAAAATACATTTGCTAGTGAGCTTATTTAACGTTTCAAATTTTTTTATATTAGTATTTGCGTATGGAAGCGGAGATAATTTGCCGTTTGGTAAATATCTAAAGAAAATATCTCTTAGGATGTTTCCGTATTACATATCAACATTTGTAGTTTACGCCGTATTATATAAAATATATACAGCTTCTATCGAAACTGAAAGTTTATCGATTGGATTAAAAGATTATATTCTTGCAATCATTCTCGGGGGACCGAGATTAAAGGAAACAACGGGTTTTTTACTGTTATGGTTCTTCCCCGCGTTTTATTATTTTTTGATTTTTAAATATTTTGTTTTAAACCGTAGGCTTTATTTTGTTGTCGCGTTGTCCTTTGCTGTTTTTCTTTATTTTTACGCTATAGATGGATATTATTGTTATCAGAAAAGTAATGCTATAATTTCATCATTATACTTTTTATTCTATGCAATGATAACTAATATAATTTTAAGGAAGTTTAAATTGGAAAGAATTTTCTGGATTTCTTTATTTTTATATGCGGCAATTTTTGTCGGCATACTATTTATAGATATTGATGTACTGTTTTTCTTAGTTCCAGGACTTGTTTTTATAATACTATTTCGTATATCTAAGATCAATTCATTATTGGAATGTTATATCGGAAAATTCTTTATATTTATGGGGAAAAATAGCTTATATATATATATATCACATATGCTATTTTTCTATATCTTGTACTTTCTGTATTTCAAAGACTGCAAAATGTCTATATGTGAAAAAGCAATATATACATATATTTTGGAAATAGTGCTGACAATATTGTTTTCAATTGCTTTCAAATGGACAAATAAAACCATTTGCAATATTACGACTGCATTTATTAATAAAACAAATTATAATAATACTGTTAAATAGCGCCATTTCTAGGCAAATCTAATGAAAGGCTTTTTGAAGCATTATTGTGCTTCTTAAGGGATAAATATATTTACCATGACTGGCAGCGCAATTTTACAATGAAAATAAAATTGCCTTAAACGTCCTATAAATAAAATATTTTAAAGATTCCGATTAAAGCTAAGGTTGCCTTTCATATAAAAATACAAAAACTTATCCATACATTAATATAGTATTTTGAACGAGATTATTGCGATGGGCAAAAAAAGGACGGTTAAAAAACCGTCCGTATAATAATTCAAGATATGCAACTCGACTTTTGGATAAACGCGAGTTAAAAGCGTCTGTCGCGAAATAATCCAAGTTTGCCGTTTAGTCCCTTCTTCTGCGCAAGGCCAAAATCAGCGCGGCAGCGCCAAAAAATGCGGCTATGGCAGCAGGTTCCGGGACTTGCGTAAATGTCACAGAAAGATTGTTTCCGTCCCAAACAAAGTCGGCTAAGGCGCCTGACAGATTTTTTGCGATAAAGTCTGCGTTTGCATCGTCAACATCAAAGCCGTAGAGAGAGCCTGCGGAAAGCAATTCAAAAAAACCAAGTCCTATGTAGTCGGCGCCGTTTAGGCCGTCAAAATCAACTTCTATCTGCCCGTCGCCGTTTTTGGTGAAGGCATTTTCTATCGTGATTTTATATCCGTTATCAATAGCCGCCATGTCGAAAAGCAACCCGCCGGAATTCCATTCCGCAGAATTTATCGCGGTACTGTTGTTTCCAACCCCAAAATATCCGCCGTTTAGGGATACTTTGCCCGTTGTGGCGGTTGCCGAAGATAGTATAAATTTTCCGCCGTTTAGAGTGATATCGTTGAGCGAACCGTTTGTGATTGACATCGTTTGCTTGCCGGTGGCGGAGGCGTCCATTACTATATTTAATTTCTTGGCGTTTGCCGCCCCGCCGTCTACGTCGGTTATAGAGCCGTTCCACGAGTAGTCAGCATTATTTGTAAATGTTATGGAAGTATCATCGTCTATGCGTATCTGATGTACTGAGGTGCTTTCTCCCGAAAGTCCGCCTATGGTTGTTTTGCCATTTGAAATTCTCCATCTGCCTGTGTCGCCCGCGTTTGCAGCTTTCATTACAAAAGCTCCCTTTACTGTAAGGTCGCCAAGCTGGGTCCAAAAAGCATGTGTTTGGTGCCCATGTGCGTTGGAGGTAAACACCAAATTGCCCTTTACGTAGATATTGCCCAAATAGTCGGCCATATTATTTGATGCAAAATTTATAAAATTTGCATTTGTGCCGCTATTGCCGGCATACAAGTCGTTATTTATGGTCAGGGTAGAACCGGTTTTTATCCTAATATATGAGCCCCACCATGCCGGAGAGGTCATATTATATGTGAGGCTGTCAAAAGTTGTATCGCCTTCAATATTTACAAAAAAGTGGCCTTTCCCACCGTCAGCCGCCGATGGCGCGTTTTGTTTTACGTTTACAACAACATCTCCCGCAGTAAAGCCTGCATTGATTGTTGACGTCACTTCCGTCGTAGTGGAAAAGTCCAGTTTGAGGTCGTTGCCGGCAACTTCCGACACTGTGGGGGTCCATTTTGAAGTGTCGTTCCAATCAAATTTCTCTGTAACCTCGCCATTTTCTCCCGTAATTAGCGAAAGGCTTTCTGCTCCCAGAGTGCCAATCATGGAAAAAGCCGCTAAAGCATATATAGATAACTTCTTCATATCCATAATGTTAATTTTAAATCTAAATTTAAAAGCTAAAACAAGTGTATTCAATGTCAAACAATTTTTTGCGATATTAGTATAAAATATATCGGATTAACACCTTTGGGTTTAATTTTTACAACCCATTGAAAAAGATTTTGTTCCTCGAAATTATAAAAAAGGGGCAGAGCGCAAAAATCATTTTTATTTTAGCGGCATATAGTTTAATATAATTTCGATTTTTGCATATAAATTTACTTGCGGTAAATCCGCCGTAATGCACTCTCATATTACTATGAATACCGAAGCAACTCCGCGCGCCTGGAAGGAAATTTCCGAAACCCCAGTCGCGGACTGTAAAGTTTTTAAAATAGTAAAAAAGACCATGCGCCACCCTGACGGCCGCACGGGCGATTTTTATGTCAATCGCTCAAACGACTGGGTCCAGACTGCGGCGCTCGTCGATTCAGGCTGCCCGTCTGACCCCTTTGTGGTCCTTGTAAACCAGTACAGATTTGCAAGCGGCAAAATGTCTTGGGAATTTCCCGGCGGAATAATCGAGACTTCGGAATCCCCGGAAAAGGCGGCTGTGCGCGAACTTTTGGAGGAGACGGGCTATGCCGGCGAAAATCCCGTACTCTTGGCGTCTTATTCTCCAAATCCGGCTCTGCATGAAAACCTCTCGCACTTTGTAGTTATTGACTCGGCAAGGAAAATCTCGGAGCCGCACTGGGACTCAAACGAGGAAATTCAGACAAAACTCGCGCGGGTGTCCGAGCTTTGGCCAATGGTTAAATCCGGAAAGATTTACCATTCAATCGCGATAAACTGCGTTTTTTTCCTCGAAAAATTTTTGGCTGATAGGGCGGCGCAAAAATGTCTTTAAACGAAGATAGCAGGATTCTCAGCGATTTTCGTGGAATGCCCTACCGCGAAAAGATTTCGCGCGCGCGCTCAACGGGCGGCGCCCCAATGCGCTCGGATAAAATAGTTGAAAAGCTGATGGCGAGAATATCCGCCAAGGTTAAGTCAAAATCCTCATTTGAAACAATAGTAGAGAATTGGCAAAAATGCGTTCCGCCGAAATTCGCGGGCAAGTCTTCGCCGGCAAATATGCGCGCTGGAATTTTATACGCATGCGCGCAAAATCCGCAAGTCCGCCAAGAACTCCAATTCTCGGCACGCTCAATATTAAAGAAAATAAATGCCCTCGACGGTTGCTCCGCCGTAAAAACTTTAAAATTTATATGAAAATTGCTTTAGCGCAAACCGCCGTAATTCGCGGAGAATTTGAAAAAAATCTCGACAGGGCGGCGGCAACAGCAAACGAGGCCGCCGCACAATCCGCGGAGCTTGTCGTATTCCCGGAGATGTTCGTCTCGGGTTTCGACTACAAAAAAAACGCGGAATTCCTCGAAAAACATCCGCGCGAAATTGAGGAGCGGCTGTCGGATATCGCCGCCGTAAATTCCGTGGCGGTAGCAGGCTCGTTCCCGCATATTGAGCCTGGCTGGCGCGCGCCGAGCAACAGGCTTGCGTTTTACGCCCCCGACGGACGTGAGCTTGCTCATTACGACAAAATCCACCTTTTCGGAGTATTTCACGAAGACAGGTTTGTGACACCGGGAAAATCCGCCGTCGTAAATAATTCCCCTTTGGGCAAAGTAGGCTTTGCTGTATGCTACGACATCCGATTTCCAGAACTTTTTATGCGCCTTGCCGACATGGGGGCAAAACTTATAATAATATGTGCGGCGTTTCCGCATCCGCGCTCGGAGCACTGGCGGATTCTATGCCGCGCCCGCGCAATAGAAAACCAGTGCTATGTGGCGGCGGTCAACCAATGCGGGCCTGAGGTTTTCCGCGGGGGAAGCGTAAAGTACTGCGGTATGTCGGCGGTTTTCGACCCATGGGGCGAAATTGTGGCTGAGTGCCCTCCGGACGAGGAAAGCCTGGCATTAGCCGACATAGATTTGGGTATGGTGGACGAAATCCGCGCGAGAATTCCCGTATTTTCCGACAGGCGGCCAATCGGCTGATGCGCTGCACTCGCCGTTTACAGCCCCCGCGCTCTTGGCAGGTTCGATCGAGACTTTTATTCTAACGGTTTGGCGGGCGCGCCGATAGACCGCCGAACAAGGCCGCCAAATAGAATATAAAAAATATGTTGACAAAGTTGAGGGCGGCGTATTTCATAAGCGTCTTTTAATTAAATTCAGCAAAGAGAAGAGAGAGTTGACATGAAAGTCGTATCGTCCATCAAGTCTTTGAAAACGCGCCATCCCGACTGCAAAGTAGTGCGCAGGAAAGGCCGCGTTTACATCATCAACAAAACCAATCCCCGCTACAAGGCGAAGCAGGGCTAATCAACTTTTGGAGTTTACAGCAGAAATGAAAGACAAAATCCATCCCGATTTCCACCCCGTGTGCTTTGTTGACGTTTCGAGCGGCGCGCGCTTTGTGACACGCTCAACCATGAAAAGCAAGCAGATTGAAAAGATAGATGGCGTGGACTGCTATATGATTACCCGCGACGTCACGAGCGATTCCCACCCCGCCTATACCGGCGAAAAGCGCTTTGTCGACACTGCCGGCCGCGTCGAAAAGTTCCAGAAGAAGTTTTCGCGCGTTCGCTCGCGCTAATCGCGCATAAATATCTTTTATAAAGCTCCGCGCAGGAGCTTTTTTTTTTGCCGGCCTTCGGCTGGAGCGCGGGCTGAAAAAGCCGCGCCGCAATAAGTTCTAAATCATTCCGCGCAAAAGCTCAATTTTGGCGCTGCCGCAGGGCGCTTACGTTTTTTTAGATGCGTTTGCAGCTGCGGCGACTTGAATGTAGCGCGCCGCGCGATTTTGTATAAATTTTCTTTTTAATGCTCCGCAAAATAAAATAGCCAATCGACATGGACTCCCCGCTAAAAATTGCGATATACAATCTCGGGTGCAGGGTAAACGCGTATGAGTCGTTCGCGCTGGCTGACATTGCGCGCGCCCGCGGGTTGGAAGTTGTACCTTGGGGGGAAAAGGCGGATTTTGCGGTGGTTAACTCATGCGCATTGACAGTGCTTGCGCAGGCAAAGACACGCCAGGCAATAAGGATTTTTGCCCGGGCAAATCCGGATTCTCCGATTGCGGTGACAGGCTGCTACGCCCAAATTGCGCCTGGAGAAGTCGGAAAAATAAGTAATGTAAAAATAGTGGCAGGCAATCCGTCGAAAAGCGGGGTAATCGATATGCTGTTGTCGGCGGCAGGCGCGGGGAATGCCGAAAAAACCGAGCCCGCAACTGGAGAATTTTCTGTATCCGAGTGCGGCTTTATCGACGACAGGGTAAATCTGAAAATACAGGACGGCTGCGACAACTGTTGCAGCTATTGCGTAATCCCGCGGGCGAGGGGGCGGCCGAGAAGCAGGGGGTTTGGAGAAATATTAGAGGACGCAAAAAACCTTGCCGCCCGCGGAGCCCGAGAAATAACCCTCACCGGCATAAACATAACAAAATTCTCGACTCCCGAAGGGGGGCTTGTCGAGCTTGTCGATGCGCTTGATGAAATAGGCGGACTGTCGCGCATACGCATAGGGAGCATAGAGCCGCAGGATATGCCTGTCGACGCCCTTTTGGAGCGCGCGGCGGACAATTCGCACAAATTGCAGCCGCATTTTCACGTATGCGCCCAGAGCCTGTGCGACAGGGTCTTGAAAGCCATGCGCCGCAAAAATACGGCGGCGGAATTTCTGGAGTTTGTGCGCAAGGCCAAGGACAAGTGCGCGGATATCTCCATTGGGGCGGACATTATTTGCGGACACCCGTTTGAGAGGGATTGCGACTATCTTGAGACGAAGGAAGCGATGCTTTCAAGCGGGCTTTCGTACGCTCATGTATTCACATTTTCCCCGCGCCCTAAGACGCTCGCAGCCACAATGG
>UMAM01043801.1_pt1 | contig 11441 bp, 16 predicted proteins | sample 1963711 | NCBI WGS metagenome assembly UMAM01 (sample SAMEA4835916, study PRJEB28245) | human gut metagenome | biome: gut microbiome; material: fecal sample | place: Denmark | collected 2008
TTCTGTTTTGCCGTGCAACAAAATTCATTCTTTTTCATAAGCGCTATTGAATAAATGGGCTTGTGGTATTATAATACCAGGTTTCAAGAGAAGCACCCGTAGCTCAGTTGGATAGAGCGTCTGCCTCCGGAGTAGAAGGTCGTGAGTTCAAGTCTCGCCGGGTGCACCATTTATTTTCAATTACTTACAACATAAAAATAATTCTAAGTAATCTTTCTTTTGTTGCTTTTTTGTTGCTGATTTTTTGATTGACGTTGTTGTGCATCACCTGTAAGGGCTCTGATCTTATTTTGCAGAAAGACAAAAAAGAATTGAAAGACCTGACAGACAGGTCGGACGAGCGCGGGATGCGGAGCCGGAAGCGAGAGGACAGGGGGAGTGGATGTCGGATGGTGTCGGCGGAGAAAGTTCTCAGCAACCAGTCCGGAATATTCTGGTATAGTCTTTTTTGGCATTGAATACAGCATGAATAAAAACGGTTTTCCTGCTCTCGTTTACAGTATAAAAAGTCAGATATTCTCCTTTCACAAGGTATCGATATCCGGAAATCAGCAGAAAACGGTCCCGGGGCAATGCTCCGCATAATGGGAATGTCTTCAGACGTTCCGTATCCGCCTGTAACTCACGGATCAGGCGGATTGCCGTTTCCGGACTCCCCGACTGTTCCAGAATATAAGCTGCAATATCCGCGTAATTCTGCCGTGCCGTTGCGGTAATTTCAAGTTTATAACTCATTTTTTCAATCCGGATATGATTTCGCTGAAAATTTCGTCCGCAGGATACGTCCTGCCGTTTTTGACATCATCGGCGGCATCCGCCAGTGTGGAATACATCCGCAAACGTTCTTTCAGGTCATTCAGTTCCAACTGCATCCGGTTGAATTGTTCATGACTCATCAGGATGGTGTCCTCCCTGCCATTGACCGTAACCGCAACGGGATGCCGTCTGCAAAGCTTGGAGATTTCCGCGTAATTTGTCCGAATATCTCTTGACGGACGGATTGATATCTCGGTTTCCATGACATACCTCATTTCATTTTTTTTCTTGCGTTGTCATATTATAACTCAATAATGCAACGGTTTCAAGTGCGGAAGCAGATTTTTTTCAGTCAGGGGTTGACGGATGTTTATGCGCGCGGAGAGTTGACAGAAGTTACAGGTTGAAATTTCTATTTTGGTTCGAAAAAATGAGGCTGTTTCAGTCCTTTTTTCGTTTTTTTTTTTCGCCCAATGGGTAAATAAAAACCTTATTTTTTTAGGATGTGTGCAATGGATATGCAACTGGAAGCAATTTTGAAAATACTCAAGCGGGAGAAAGATGACGCCGTAAATACGCTGCTCAAGGCACCGCGTGTCAGTCATGGACTTGGAGATTTTCGGTATCAGGTAGGTTTAGCCGCCGGACTGGATCGGGCGGTTGAAATAATCAATCAAATCAGTAACAACGAGGAAGAAGGAGACGCTGATGAGCGCGAATGAAACAGTGGTGGAGCAGGACATCCAGAACCCGGCAATCGAAGAAAACGAGGATGTGCATTCTGAGTTTGATGATGCGTGGAATGAAGCAGAAGAAGATGCAGGATTGCGAGATAGCGAGACTGCGAAGTTGCGAGATAGCGAAAAAGACCGGAACGCGGCAGAGGAACCTGAAGGAGAGGCGCGGACGGCGGAGGGGACGAGATTGCGAGATAGTGAGATTGCGAAGTTGCAAGATCGCGAGGGGGCGGATGCGAAAGAAAAGCCGCAGGTGCCGGGAGCAGGAGAAGGGAAGAAGTTCCTGCTCCAGCTGGCTAAAAATCTGGTGGACAAATCCATGCTGGAAGAATTATCCACTCACCGTCATAGAGATTGGGGGCTGGGATTCCTCAGGACCGGCAGGGATTCCGGTGCCGGAGTAATCCAGAAGGCTGGATACGGGAAGCGTTCCAAAACGGATGCGTGATAAACGTGATAGAGGCGTGATAATTTCCGTGGTGATTTTGTCACGCCTTTATCGTTTGATTGTAAATAAGTTACGTTGTGGCGTGATGGTTGTGATAGTTTTTTTGAGAAAGAAAAAGGGGGAAGGAAAAAAAGAAATGCAAAAAAAGTGTCACGACTATCACGTCGGGACACATGCCAACAAATAGTATGCTCCAGCCTATTCCATTCAGCCTACATCTGATCTTGCTCCACCTCAAACCTGCCAACATAACATTACATCAATTGTTTGTTCTCTTCGGTATCGAATATCGATGGCGTATCGGTAAATTATCGGTGAGGTTTGACGGGAATGCCTCTTAATGCTTTATGGAATTCATCGCTGGTTTTCAGTCTGCGAGCATAGGAGGGATGGCAAACCGCGTTGATGGTCCGATTGATGATTTTTCCTTCAGGTGTAGCCAGCTTATCTGCCCCGATTATCGGGAAAAAATTCGCCCTCGACCCGGAAAATATAGTATAGAGGGTTTTCCAAAAAGCATAAATATCCGCTTCATAGCCACTTTGGGGAGTTATTTTCTTCGTCCCGCAAAGCAATTCCGGGGGAATAAAATCTTCCGTTCCGGCAACACGATAAGGTTCCAGAGCTGAAGCAACCAAACCGATATCAGAGAATTTAGGAGCATCATCCATCATAATGATATTTTGAGGTTTAATATCCCGATGTACAAGCTGCGCTGCATGCAAGGCATCCAGTCCATCAAGCAACTGTTCGAAGATATCGATAATTTCGCTATTGTCAATTTGATAAAATTCATCATAAATATCCAATGTTCCAGGGATATATGATATTTCTCCCACCATATTGTCTGCTGCATCAATGAAATAAAAGAAATAATCTTCAAATTCTTCTACTCTATAAATCTGAATCAAGTTAGGGTGTAATTTGACTTGGGATTGATAGAGTTTCAAACTTTTCAATTCATGCTTCCAACCTTCATCGTCCTCGGACTTGAAAACGATTTTTACTGCCCGGCGATGATGTTCGCCATCCTCACATGTCCAAACTCCTCCAAAAGCTCCCTCTCCGCTGTGAACATCAGGAAACCATCCGGTAACATCCTCGATTACTTCGAGCACACCTTTTTTATTCATTGGTCAAATTCCATGACAAATTTCTGCATCATCCTTTCAATTCGCGCTTTGTGTTGGTAGACTGCGTTGGGCTTGATATCCAGCAGATTTGCCACCTCTTGGGCAGACATATCTTGGAGAGCAAAGTACATGTAGGACTGATAAGTCGTGGGGTCACATTTCTGCTTGATTTCCAAAAGCGCCTGAGCCAACACAGTTGTACGCCGTTGTTTTTCCCAGATATCCTCAGCTTCAGCCGGGAGGTCATCAATGCCGAAATCGTCGGATTCGATAGAAACGGTTCCGTCCTGTCGCTTGCGCATCAGGTCACAGGCTTTGTCATGGATGATGCGCTTCAGATAGTCCCGGAAACGCCCCTTGGATTTGTCATAGACGAAAGAACGGCTTCCCTTGAAGAAGTCCAGCATCACCAGTTGAACCAGTTCTTCCTTCTCGGTCTGGCTGAGCCGGAGGTCGCCGCCGCGCAGCAGAATGAGCGGCTTGTACATCGCATAGAATTCATCCCAGCCGATTTCATCGCCGCGCCGCACGGCGGATAATGTAAATGCCATATATCAAATTCCTTGGTGTAATTCCGCTTCGCAAGGTAATATATGGGCTGAATTCCTGAAGGTCAAGCGTAAAAAAGGAAGCATCTTCGGATTTCCCGGTATTCTTGCCCGGAGCGTCATGCTGTGCCGGGCCTGGTGATTTTTCTACGGGGTCCGAAGTGCTTCCGTGAACTAATGCCGGGGTTTTTCCGATTTCTTATGCCGAAAAGCAAAAGGAAGTTGATATTTTATCTCGCCGGAATATATTATAACGGATAGCGATGAAATGAAGGAAAAGTATTCTGATGCAAAAGTCTCCAACATGTTATATCATTGCCGGACCGAACGGTGCCGGTAAAACGACTTTTGCCATGAAATATCTTCCGAAAATTGCCGGATGTTTGAATTTCATCAACGCCGATGAGATTGCGAGAGGGCTTTCGCCACTGAATGTGGAGGCTGTTCAACTTCAGGCAAGTAAAATTTTTCTGAATGCGATTGAAGAGAAAATTCGCTCACGGGAAAATTTCGCCTTTGAGACAACGCTTTCCGGCAAAGCGTATTTGCAGAAAATCAAGCAATGGAAAAATGACGGATGGCGGGTTGAACTGTTTTATTTATACCTGCCGAACGCGGAATTTTCAGCCAAGCGGGTGGAGTATCGAGTCAAGCAGGGAGGGCACAACATTCCCTCCGATGCGATTGAACGTCGTTATCCGCGCAGCGTGGCAAATTTGTTTGAATATGCCGACGTGTGCGATGTGACACATTGCGTGGATAACTCCCAACGGGAAATTTCTTTGATTTTTGACGTTGACGCCAACGGGGTCAACATTTATAACGATACTATTTATAAACAGATGAAGGAGTTTTGCCATGACTGCTGAAGCCACTCGAAAAACTTCTTTGCTCGCGGCACGAGCTTTGCAGGATGCCGTAAATGAAGAACTTGAAAAGAAAGCCAAACTCGGCCAACAGGCCGTGGTTTGCGGAAAGAACGGTAAGCCGAAAGTGGTTTCGGCCAAATATCTGGTTCGTAAAATGAGGAGCCGTAAAACCGGCATATAATTTCTTACAATTTAATAGTTAAGTCTTTGTAGACTTTTCAGCAGACGTTCATTTCGAAAACCGCCAATTTTTCACTCAAGAATCGTTGCTGAATGGAAAAGCACCATTGTGTTTTTGGTGCTCCCTTTTGCATTCTTGAGTGGGCGCTTGGCGGTGCCTCGAAATGGTGTAATCGGGGGCACCTCTTTTTTTGCACAATTTTTCGTCTGCCGCGTAAAATTGCCGATAAATTCCGGCATAAGATGACAAAGGAGACGAAACCAATGAAAAGAACATTACTTCTGCTGTTCGGAATTCTGCTACTGACCGGATGCGTTACCCATCCGCAAACACAGGATAAACTTTATCCAGACGTCAAAGTTTCCCGTCTCCTGCGCGTCATCGACGGCGACACCTTCGCCTGTGACATAAATGAGCATTCGACCATCGCAGGAAAGAACATCTCCATTCGTCTCCGTGGCATCAATACTCCCGAACTGAGAAGCAAAGACTCGGAGGAACGCAAATCTGCCATCCTCGAAAAACAGCGTCTTTCCGACCTTCTGAATAATGCCCGTGTCATCGAACTCCGAAACATCGACCGGGACAAATATTTCCGAATCGATGCCGATGTCTATATCGACGGAATCGATATCTTAACCAAACTGAACCCGGATTTCTTAACCCCAAAAGCAAAAGGAGGAATATGAAAAAACATTTCTTGTTATCATTGGCGAGTATTGCCCTCGCTGTGGCTGCCTTTGGTTGTGATTCCAAAGAAACGGAAAAACAGATAGCAGAGGAGAAACAAAACCTGAAGGAGGCACGGGAGCAAAGGATTAAAATCGAAAAACTCGCTGATGAAATGGAAAAATTAAAAGAAGAAAGCCGGAGGCCCATCCGATGAAAAAGATTTTCTTATTGAGCATGATGTCCTTATTGACATCATATTTACCGGTTGCGATTCCAAGGAAAAGGAACTGGAAAGACTGAAACGTGAAAAACAGCTGGAAATAGAACGCAGCGCCAGAGAAACAGACCGTTTTTTGAAAGACGCGGAGGAAGCGTCCAAGAATTCGGAAAGAGCAATTCAAGAAAACTTCAAAAAAATGGAAGAAGCTGAGCGTCGTCGCAAAATAAACGAGTTCATGTCCAAATGCCGAAATTGCAATGGAACAGGCGTTCTTCCCCGTGCCAAATATAGTGGGGGACGATTAGGTCCAGAGACCAGTTGTTCAAAGTGCAATGGAACAGGAAAAAGATAGTTATTTCTATCCATTCGCCTTAAAAGGAGCATCAAAAATGAAGAAGTTCTGCATCATTGCCATTGCGGTTATGCTGGCCGTAGGAGGGTGCTTGGGCCGCCACTACCACGTGCGGTTCCGCTAAACAGGAAACCGTTAACCAGAGTAAGAGCGAGAAGCGGAAAGTCCACTGCACTTCCTGCAACGGCACCGGATTCGCCGGTAGCGGCAAGAAAGGCGAAGGCAACTACAGTTGCACCCGCTGCAAAGGAACCGGACAAATCTGAAATTGACAGAATTCTGAGATGGGGAAGCGTTGATTTCCTCCTCTCTCACCCTGAACAATAGGAATAATGAGCCATTAAGGAGGACTGCATGGATACGAAAAAACAGGAGGAACCCTTTATTTCTCCAGGCGGGGTGTTTGTCGCCACAGAAACCGCAATCGCCAATTTTGCACCGGATTGCAACGAAAACCTCGGGATTACTTTCTTCCGAGGCGATGCACTGACCTTCAAAGAAATCAGCGTACTATATGAATATGCCCGGAGTTATGAATCACGTTATCCCGGCTTTCTGGCAGGAGAGAATCCATTTACGGAAGATGAGTTTTTCACTGAGCTGGCGAAATGTAACATCGAATTGGAAGATGCCCCGGAAGCGGAGGAGCAGTACATTATTCTTGGAACGGATTTCAGGAGAGTGAATTGGCAAGCGTTGATTCCCTATTGGAATCGGGCAAAGATTTACACTCAAAACGGATTCCTGAGTTTCCTTGACGGCGAACGCATTTCTCGTGATGACGAAGATGAAATAGATTTTTTTCTGGGAATGTGCAAACGGCACTCGGAAGGCTATTTTGAATGGCCCCATACCGATATTTATCCTTCAGAATTCCTCATGCCGGAAATTGATTCACCGAAGAATGGAATCTTCGGCGTATGCGGTTATCGGGTCGGGAACAGCGGGTTAGCTGAAAACGCACGTCATCTGGTTTTAGCTCAGATTTTTCATGACACATTACCATTTGTGCAAAATATGGACTACATGGACGAATGGGGGAAGAACCAGTCTCCTGCCAGACTGGAGAAAATGGCGAACTCGATTGCTGCTTTTGCAAGAAATTTCCTGCGGCAGAAAAACCAGAAAAGCTACGATGCGGTCATTCGGGAATGGATTGACGATTTGGCATGGCTGAAGCGGGAATACTATGATAAAATGGCTTGGTCTTTTGCGTGGTCCAAAGTCAAATGAATGGAGAGCAATCATGAGCAAACTGGAAATCATCTCTCAGGATAAAATAAAAATCCAAGAAGAAACGTCTGAATATTCTTATAGTGTCATCTGCCAATTGAAAGCAAACGGAGAAGTCGGGGTTTGCGAAATCCGGGGAAAAGGTTGGTTGATGCTGTTGGAGGAACTCATTCCGATATATGACGAGGCAAGAAAATATTTCGGGCGCTCAATACTGAATCCGTTGCAGAAGGTCCTGAAGGAATGGTTTGAAACAGAAATAACAGTCATTTCGATTGCGAATTTTGATAATATTCCCGCTATACGCCTATTGAGCATTCAAAAGAAATGGTCGGAAGAGGCTGATTCGATTTTCGATTTAAGCATCTACAAAGAGATATTCGTCTTCTGCGGCAATGGGAAAATTCATATCTGCTGCCTCTGTGAGCAATTCGTAGGCCATCATAATACCATGATTCGGTTCGCCCATGATTGGAATACCAGAAACAGCAAAACGCCGGGCTATCCAACTCTGGTACAGTATGATAACTCAACCATGGCATTATGCAAAACAGTTCACTCTCCCGATGAAGTGATAGACTCATTGGATAAACTAACGAATAATTTCAGCCAGATTCTCGCAAATTCATTCATCGAGTTCCACAACAAGTAACTCCTGCATCCATGGACCGCCCACTTTTTCGAGGCGGTCTTTTTTGTGCCTGGATTCGTTCACTTTTTCTCACATTGGCCGTCCCGAATTTTTTCTTGGGGCGGTCTTTTTTCATGCCTTGATTCGTTCACTTTTCCTCGTCAGTTGGTAAAAATAGAGTTGCCGGAGCTGTTTTGAAGATGATGTGAGGAATGGAAATTTAGAAGGCGTACCCTGTTTCCGGCTGAAATCCTCCGAGTGGTGGTAACAACCAACCAATGGAGGCCATCATGGAATGTCACATCTGCGGAACGACGGAAGAACTTGAGCAATTTCAGGTTGACAGGGAGGAAAATCATCTCTGCCCGGATTGCCGGGACGAACACCTGAAACAATGCTCCGATTGCGGAAAATACTTCATAGACAATGAAAATGACTACGTCATTGACCGGGAGGAGGATATTTATTGCGAATCCTGCCGGGATGAACTATCCTACTGCGAACACTGTGAAGAATACAGTTATTCGGAAGACTTCGTCCACCTTGAAGATACGGATGAATGGTGGTGCCGGAGTTGTGCCGAACGGGACGCTTATCAATGCATGGATTACCGCGACTGGATATCCGAAAATCACGGCGACAGCAATCACATTCTTTGTTCGGGATGTTTTGAAGACCGGTGCACATGGTGCAGCGATTGCGGCGATTTGGTTCATATCGACGACAGTTTTTCGACCGACGACGGGATTTACTGCGAATATTGTTACAACGAAAATCATTCGAGCAATATTCACAATTACAGCTATGAACCTTGCCTGAACTTTCAATGTGCCGACGATGAAAACGACAAAAAGCCCTTGCCGTATCTGGGATTCGAGCTTGAAGCCGGGGGAGTTTCCATTGAGACGCGAAACGATATTGCGGAAAACATCTCCGACAATGAAGAGACCTTTTACCTGAAAGAAGACGGTTCCATTCCTGATTACGGATTTGAGCTTGTTTCCCATCCGATAACCCTGAAACGCCATAAAGAACTCGACTGGGAAATTATCCTCAAGGAAATGTCAAAATCGGGGATGAAGTCCCATGACTTAGGGGAATCCGGTTGCGGTCTTCATGTGCATGTTTCGCGGAATTACCTTACGTCTTACAAATGGCTGTTGATTGACTGGTTCATCTCGAAATATCAGGACAAATTCGAGGTTATCGCCCGCCGCAAAGAAACACACTGGGCCCAGTTTAAGAAGTCGAACGGCCTTCCGGTCAAGGACGTTTACGGAAAGTCCAACGGGACGCGTTATCAGGCCGTCAATTTCGAGAATCAGAATACGGTTGAGTTTCGACTCTTCCGGGGAACGCTGAATTTCTCCACGTTCATGGCGACACTGGAAATTGTGGACGCTCTGGTTCACTGGGCACGGCAGCTTTCCATCAGTGATATTCTTGCCTCAAAAGACGCCTTCCGAAACTTCACTGATTACATCCGGTCGAACAGCCTTTACGAAAATGCCGTGAACTATCTCAATGACAAGGAGTTGATGTAATATGTGTGTGGCAATCTACAAACCGGAAAACATTCAAACGCCGTCACTGGATACGCTGAAAAAATGTTGGGAGGCAAATCCCGATGGGGCGGGCTTCGCCCTCTTCACGGGCGGCGACAAATACGCGATTGAGATTCATAAGGGTTACATGACATGGAAACAATTCAAGGCCGCATTTGAAAAATACCGTCTTGCCGACTTCGCCGGGAATATGCTTCTGCATTTCCGAATCGCAACGCACGGCAGCATATCTCCGGGGAATACCCATCCCTTCAGCTTGCCCGGAGATGTAAAATTGTTGAAGCATACCAACGTATTGACCAATTACGCCCTGATTCATAATGGAATCCTGCCGATTAAGCCGGAAAGGGATATTTCCGACACGATGGAATTTTGCCGCCGCTTAGCTCCCCTGTATCAAAACATCCCTTCAGCTTTCAATCTGATTGAAGGCATGGCCGGAAACAACAAAATCGCCGTCATGACACGGGAACGGGTTCACCTGTTCGGCCAATGGGAACGTGTCGAAGGCGTGTATTTCTCGAATCTGCTCTGGAACTGGGTTGACGACTTCGGCGAAGAAGCGGAATGTCGACTGCTGGAAATGGGATATTGTCCCTATTGTGATTCTCCGATTCGCCATGGAGCCGGAGGCTATTATTGTTCCGATTGTGAACTGGAGTGGCCGCATTTCGACAAACTGTCAGCCCTTTAAGAAAGGATATTCCTAATGCAGGATAAAACCATTTCAAGACTGATTCAAGCACATAGGCGTACCGCATTGGCCGAAAATCTGGAATGCCTTCCCGAAAATATCATTTCGTTACCTCATTGCGACAAAATTTTCAGCGTTGGAATGCGGGAATATCTGGTCGTCACGGAACAGGAGGCCGCCGACATAATCGCGGAACAAGTCGAACAAGAATTATGGGCATTTCAACCCAAATTCATCATCCAGCATACATTTTTGCACGAAGGAATTACCTTCGATGATGACGAGTGTAGAGCAATTGTTCAGGGGCTGGCCGCAATTCAGGACCGCCTGATGGAGAAGTGTAATCCCATGCTGAAGGGCCTGATTGATGTAACTTGCGGAATGCCGTTCTTCATCGAAGAAGCCGTCACTCATCAGGGGCGCGGGCATTTCCTTGCGCCCTATGACGAACATGAAGAGCAACAAGGCGACTTTTACATCTACAGAATGAATTAGGAGGCAATCATGACCATCGACGAAAATATCGTGAAGGATATTCGCTTTCTGCTGAAACAAATCATCGATTGTCCGGCGAAACGCCGGATTCTCGAAGCTCTGCGCAAAGGAACTTCTGAGGAATAACCATGGAAATTCAATCATACATCGGCAATTTCACTCCGCAAGCCGGGTTGCATGAGCGGGCACTGCGGATATTCGAAAGTCTGGACATTGCAGAATCATCGCGCACAGATTACAAATCCCGTATCTGGATGTTTCTGGAGTTCATTCAGTCTCATCCGTTCAATCAGAACTCATTTCTTGAGTTCAAGCGCTACTTGGCGGCAAGAAATGACATTGCCATCGCGACCAAGTCAAAATACCTGACCGTGGCCCGTGGCTTTCTGAAGGAATTGAACCGACAGGGCATTATTCCTGCGGACATCACCCAGAATGTCAAGAGTTTCCAGCAGACGAAAAAGCATAAGAAATTCGGGGTGAATCAGGAAGAGGTAAATTTGCTACTCTCCGAACTGGACCGATTACCGGAAAGTTTCAGCAACGTTCGCCTGAAAGCCATCATCTCTTTACTGGTTTTTCAGGGGCTCCGGCAAGTCGAAGTCATCCGGTTTGACGTGGAGGACATTTCGCCGGGGCAGATGACCGCGCTTATTCACGGCAAAGGCCGGGACGACAAAGAACCAATCGACCTGCACCCGCGTTCAGTTGAAGCACTGAAACACTACATGACCTATTGCAAAGTGAGAAGCGGTCCCCTGTCCGTCAGCAACAGCAATAATAATCAGAACGGCAGACTGTCCACGAAATCGATTCGGAACATCGTGACTGCCTTTCTGAAAAATCTGAATATCGATAACAGCGCTCACGGCTTCCGGCATTATTTCACGACAAAGCTGATTGAGCT